>Ga0209992_10000089_pt1 | contig 137053 bp, 185 predicted proteins | sample 2SBtaG_2_FD_182564 | JGI IMG/M metagenome (GOLD analysis project Ga0209992, IMG submission 182564) | Deep subsurface microbial communities from Kolumbo volcano to uncover new lineages of life (NeLLi) - 2SBTROV12_ACTIVE470 metaG (SPAdes)... | ecosystem: Environmental > Aquatic > Marine >... | reverse complement strand
CACAAGCAAATATTGCAGAAGCAGCTGGTGAAGCAGAAGCAATTAACATTATCAACCAAGCACTTGCAAACAATCCATTCTATCTAGAATGGCTCAAGACACAACAATGGGATGGAGTCCTACCACTAGTTGTTGGTGAAGGTGGAACACCATTTATACAAATTCCAACAAAACCTTAGTTCCATGGCATACGCTTGGATAATTCCAATTGCAGTAGTAGCGATTCTAGGTCTATCTGGATATCTGGTGTATAGGTATGTAATTTTTGACATCTTGGCAAATAATACAGTCAATAATACATTGAAAAGATATAACATCAAAAAGACACAATTTGAGATAGTCAAAGAGTTTAACGAGAATAAAGGTGAGAAACTATCTGATGCAGAAATTAATCGCTTAGCAAAACACTATCGTAGAAACGAACCAGATCAATTTTTATCAATGTATGATAATCTTCGAGATAACCAACATACATAAACTAACTCTTAAGAGCTAGATGTTTTTAGATTAACACCGTAGGGAAAAAAATTGGTTGACGAAGAGGAAATCATTCGAGTAGCAAAATTAATGAAAATTGATCTTGAGGATCATACCGAGCACGTAGGCAGAGTAAAAAAAATGCTCGAATATTTTGATATTTTAGACCAGATTGACCTTTCATCAGAAGAAATTGTTTCTCAGGATAAGGCACTTGACGAACTACGAAAAGACGAGTTTATCCCTAATGATAAAAAACTAATTGAATCACTAAAAAACTTCCGTGAACATTATGTTCGAGCCCCAAAGATGAATTAAATGAACCTAAAAACTTCAATTCTAGACTACATCAATGATGTAAAATCTGGCGCATTTACTGTAGAGGAATTTACATCTGCAACTATTCAACGAATTAAGGACGTTGATGGTGATGTACATGCATATCTTTCATTAAACGAGTCTGCAATTGACGATGCAAGAGAAATTGATAAGAAAATATCTACAGGTGAAAAAGTTGGCGTATGTTATGGATTTCCTATTTCAATCAAAGATAACATATGCATTACAGGTTCAAAAACCACCTGCGCCTCAAAAATTTTAGAAAATTTTGTTGCACCATATACTGCAACAGTTGTAAATAAACTACAAAATGAGGATGCAATAATAACTGGGAAAACAAATTTGGATGAATTTGCTATGGGGTTAACTACAGAATTTAGTGCATATGGACCTACAAAAAATCCATGGAATTTGAAATATGTTCCAGGCGGTTCCTCTGGAGGAAGTGCTGCATCCGTTGCTGCAAACGAATGCTTAGCATCATTAGGCTCTGACACAGGTGGGTCTGTTAGAAATCCTGCCAGTTTTTGTTCAGTTGTTGGCCTAAAACCAACTTATGGTTTGATTAGCAGATATGGATTAATTTCTTATGCAAATAGTATCGAACAGATTGGGCCAGTGACAAAAACAGTCAAGGATTGTGGTTTCTTACTAAACATTATTGCAGGACAGGACAGTAATGATGATACAACAATTGATAACAAAAATTCTGATTATCTAAGTGATATTGAGAAAGGAGTTGACGGAAAAAAGATTGGAATAATAAAAGAAATGACATCTGAGGGATTGAGTTCTGAAGTTTCAGCTGCAACAAAGGATGCAATTCAAGATTTTGAAAAATTAGGTGCTAATTGTGAAGAGGTGTCTTTGCCAACCATTCCTTATACTGTTGCAGCATATTACACAATCACATCTACAGAAGCTGGAAGTAATCTTGCAAGATATGACAATATACGGTATGGTTATGATCTTGATTCAGAAGGTTATGAATACAATTCATACATTTCTAAATCAAGAGCCAAATTTGGTCCTGAAGTTACACGTAGAATAATTTTAGGGGGGTTCGTTCCATCTGCAGGTCATGCAGGGAAATATTTCCTAAAGGCACTGAAAGTTAAATCAAAATTAATTTCTGAAGTAAACAGTGCATTTGAAAAATATGATTTTCTTATATCACCTACTGCTCCAGTGCAGCCATTTCAATTTGGAGAGAAAATAGATGATCCTGTGACATTGATGTTGTTAGATTACAACACAGTTACTGCTAACCTTACTGGCAAACCTGCCATTTCAGTTCCATATCGTGTTACTGATGGTCTGCCAATAGGAATGCAAATTATTGGAAATAGCAAGAGTGAAAAATCGTTACTGCAAGCGGCATATGCATTAGAATCAAAAACTGAATTACCGGAGGTTCCATTATGACCAAGATTGGATTAGAAATTCACTGTCAATTAACAAAGTTAGAAAGTAAATTATTTTGCTCATGTAAGGCAAACTATCGTGAGTTTGAACCAAATCATAATGTCTGTCCAGTTTGTATGGGGTTACCAGGCTCACTTCCTAGACTAAACCAGAAAGCAGTAGAATCTGCTACAAGTATAGCCATGGCACTAAGTTGTGAAACACCTGAAAAAATTGCATTTTTTAGAAAAAATTACTTTTATCCTGATTTACCAAAAAATTTCCAAATCACGCAACTCAATGTTTATGGTGATATGAGTATTGGGGGAGAAGGTTATGTTGACGTAGAAGGTGCAAAAATTAAAATCAGACGTATACAATTAGAAGAAGACCCTGGCAGACTGATATACGAAGGAGAATCTGAGAGAACAAAAATTACTTTAGTAGATTACAATAGAGCAGGAACTCCTTTGGTAGAAATTGTAACAGACCCTGACTTTGAAAATCCACGTCAGGTCAGAGTTTTTCTAAACATTCTATCTGATTTGTTAGAGAATCTGGGAGTTTCAGAACCTGGTCTGGAAGGTGCAATGCGTGCAGATGGTAATGTTTCAATTGATGGTGGCAACAAAGTTGAGATAAAAAATATTGGTTCGTTCCATGATTTAGAAAAGGCATTACATTTTGAAATTACACGACAGGAAAGCTTGTCTGAAAGAGATATTGAGATTATTCAGGAAACCAGACATTGGGATGATAGACGAAAGATTACTGTCAGTTCTAGAAGTAAGGAAGAAGATCAGGACTATCGCTATTTCTTGGAAAATGATATACCATGGGTAAAAATTTCTCAAGAAACTAGAGATTCTCTTATGAAAAATTTACCTGAAAGTATTAGCTCAAAGAAAGAAAGGTTTGTAGAAAAATTTGACATTGCACCACAGGTAGCTGATATTTTGGCATCAGACAAATATTATTCTGATTTGTTTGAAAATGCACATTCTGACTCAGATGCAAAAGACATTGCAAATCTGATAACTACTGATTTGATGGGTTTTGTAGACACAAAAGAGAAACGTGAAGAATCCAAATTAACCTCACAGCATTTGTCTGATTTGATTGCTGCAATTAATGATAAAACACTAACCAGAACATCATCAAAGATTGCCTTACAAGAAATTGTGAAATCTGGTAAATCTGTAAAGGAATTACTCTCAGAAATGGACCTAGGTCAGGTATCTGATTCGTCTGAAATTGAGGGTATAATCATGAAGGTCTTTGAAGAAGAAAAGCAGGCAGTACTAGATGCGAAAGAAAATCCAGAAACTGTAAACTATCTTGTAGGTAAGGTAATGCAAAAAACAAAGGGAAAGGCTGACCCTACAAAAACACTAGAATTGATAAAATCAAAACTAGGCTAATAGTGTCGTAAAGTGTCGCATGAAATTGTAGTTTTTTCAAAGGTTTTTTACCATATAATATTATGATAATATAGGATCAGTTAGTTAATGAGATGAAAGTCTCATTTTCTAACTTTTTTAGTTTCTATCTGCAGTTATTTTTTTCAATTCAGAAAGAATCAAAACCAGTATTTCTTTTTCACTTAGTTTCAAAAGTTCTCTTGTTTCATCTTCAGTAAATTGAATATCTTCATTTAATTTATCGTACGTAGTTAATGAATCACTCATAAATTATTATGTTAATATCGAGTTATTAAGAATAAACTTGTAAAATTATTGGTAGGTTTGGCATTTAACAGCCAGTTAAGTGAGCGCTTGGTAAGGAACTCACTTGACACCTACCATTTAGTTGGAATTTTTTTTTGATCCCAAGGAATCCATAGTATTAGCCCAGTATTTCATAATGGTGGCATAAAATATGACATGGAATATTAACGTCTTATGTCCACATTATCTATGGGAAGTGGAACGAAATATCTGGCACTGGAAAACTTCTTAATGGATAAAACTGAAAATATCACTTTAACATTTATAGAAATTAATGAAATAATTGGAGAAAAACTCCCTGTTCCAAGTGATTCAGCAGTATTCAAAGCAGGTTACAAAGTTGAAAAGGTTGATTTCAAAACAAAATCTGTAAAATTTTCAAAAATTGATTAATCATTTAATACAATTAATTTTGCTTCATAATCGGCAACTCATCAGCGTCTTAGGAACTCAGAGAGAACCTCGTCTAATTTATAATCATCAGCAATAACACTTGAAACTATCAATTATAAAGAATTTCCAGTTACTACTTTTTACAGATGCATTTAGGGCGTTTTAGTTGACATTTGTTACAATAATGCCTTCGTGTTCGTGCTATTGCCATACTCAAACATCACGAGTAACTGAATAAAGGTTTACTATTTAACATAGGTGCAGAATTCAAATACTAGTTATTTTGATAGATTGTATGTGTGGAGACCCATTACTAGATATGCTATACGTGGCACTTCCAACTGTATTATTGGGTGCGGGAGCTTTCTTTCTAATGGGAAAGGATACACGAAAAAAGATGATAGAAAAAATTTTCAAATAACACTAGTTTATATCTATACTTCAGGCAGTAAAATAAATGACAGATGAACCTAAAGATGTTGAAAAATATTTTGAAGACTCAAAATGTAAAATATGTGGAGTTGTAGTCCAACCACATTTTCAGGGTAATAGAAAACTTCCAAAAGAAGAACATTTGGCTAAAGATCATAGTGATTTAGAATAGTGTTTTTCTAGAAATCTTAATTGAAAAATGAATCCAAATGGATTTACATCTTATTGTGAAAACAGGTGCCTTGACCAGTATGGCATGCTGGACCTGATGGTTCTACCAAATAGATTAGTGCATCCGAATCACAGTCAACTAGTATTTCTTTGACTTTTTGTGTATTACCAGATTCCTCACCTTTCATCCAAAGTTTATTTCTGGAACGGCTCCAAAACCATGAATTACCAGTTTTCTTTGTAAGTTCAAGTGATTCTTTGTTTGTATATGCAAGTGTTAGAACCTGCATTGAATATGCATCTTGTACTATTACGGGAACTATTCCATCACCTTTGGCAAAATCAATATTCTCTATTGTCTTTTCCATGTCTATTTACTTCCAATCGCATTTGCAACCATTGGCAAAAATGCACCAACATCAGATACAATTCCAAGTGCCTGCCAGGTACCTCTATCCATTAGTTTAGTAACAGTTGGCTGGTTGATATCAACTACAATTACCTTCACATCTGCAGGTAACATATTCCCAGTGGCTATTGAATGAAGCATGGTAGATACCATAATCACCATATTTGCATCTTTTAACACCTTTTTGTACTCTTTTTGTGCTACTGCAACATCTGTTATTACGTCTGGTAATGGTCCATCATCTCGTAGTGAACCAGCTAATACAAATGGAATTTTTTTTCTTACACATTCGTACATAATTCCACTTTTCAACTTCTTTTGGTGAACCATTTTTTTGAGTGATCCAGATTTGAATACAGAATTAATTGCTTGCATGTGATTACGATGTCCACGTATTGCCAATGTTCCATCTTTAACTTTCATTCCAAGTGATGTTCCTAGTGTTGCATATTCTACATCATGTACTGCAAGTGCATTGCCAGCTAGAACTGCGTTGATGTATCCAAGTTTGATTAATTTAGCTACTGCATCAGCAGCTCCTGTGTGAACAATTGCAGGACCTCCAACTAGAACAATTTTTCCACCTTTCTTTTTGGTATTTTTAATATCTTCAGCGACTTTTCTTGCAATATGTTGTGTTGGTCTTTCGCTAGAACTACCACTTCCCATAAACTGAAATATGTTCATTCCTTCACGTGGTCTTTCTGGTGGTGTTACTTTTACACCATCTTCGCCGACGATTATTTTATCACCTTTTTTTACATCACGTACTGGAACACATTGCGCTTTGTTTGATTTTACTACAATGCATTTGTCCATCATCATATTATCTACTTGAATCCATTTTTTATTGTGAAAGACTCTAGTGTGATTATTTGTAGTACTGTAGAAGTTTTCTGGCATCACCATACTTTTTGGAGCAGATTTTAATTTTACAGATTTTTGAGTTTTTAATGTTGCACCAGCTCTATACAATGTTTCTAAAATTTCATTTAGATGATTCTTATTTTTTCCAATTATTCTAATTTTTGCAAAACTTTCATCGGTTTTTAACTTACCAACCTTAATTTTTGTAACCTCAAACTTTCCATCTAAATCCATTACATTATCGAAAATCTTTGTAAGAATCATCGAATCTATGAGATGACCTCTTACCTCAATTTCCTTTTGATACTTGTTCATTTTAATGAGAAATCAGTTTGGCAATATAAAATTACACAGGTAAAGCAACTTTACCCTTATACTCTGGAATATTGTCTTTTTCAAGCAATCTTACTATCTCATCTTTTTGCTCTTGACTTAATCCTTGAACAATTGTCTTTGATATGCCGTTTTTATCGCATATTGCTAGAATATACCCACTGGAATCGGTTAAAACAAAACCTGATGATTCATCTACTATGGCATACATATTTTCCTCACCTACTGGTTCCCAAACGTTTGTCTTGTTATCTCGCAAGGCAAGGGCAGGCATTGCTTTATCATTTGCAATCGAATTTAGATATGATCTTGCAGATTCAACTCTTTTTTGACCAATTTTCAGTGCCTGAAAATATTGCATATTCTTTAAATCAATATATTGTTAATAAAACTACCAATTGCATGCCACTACTTAATTCAACTATAATAAAATTAAATGAAATTACATTAGCAATTAAAAATAAAGACCACCTAACCTCTGATGATGAGTCAATTATCAAACAAATTTTCAAAGAAATCAATGAAAATGGAGAAATGTATGATGTGGATGAAATTGAGGCTTGGTTTGAAAATGAAGGAAGTTGGAATGATAAACTAGTACGAAATAGAATAACTAACATTTCTCATTACCAGCAAACAAAACATGAACAGAATACCAAATTTCGTATGATTTCAGATGATGATTCGTGTAGTTGTGGTAACTAATTTTTCATGCTTCTAATTTTTCTAAGAGTCTTGCAATAATCTTTGCATTTTCATCTCTTTCTTTAGTTATTGTTTTTAATCGATCATTATCTGATTCCACTTTTTCTTTAATTGATAGTTTAAGATATTCATCAGTCAAGTCATTATTTGATTGAAATCGCTTAATAATTTCAAATAATACCCCTATCACTTCATTTTGGGCCTTGATTAACTCATCTTTTTCTCCACTCAATTCATTTTACTAATTTATTCGTCGAATCTAAGTTTTTTGTAGAATTTCTATTAGAATTTTTTTTAGATCATCATCCATGATTTGTTCAACAGCCGAAGTTAGGAATGGTTTAATTTTTTCAGGATCATTGTCTTTTTCGTATATTTTTCCTTGCAGCGCCATTTCCAATCTATCTAATTCATGAACAAATTTAGCTTCACTTGATAGATTATCTTTGTAATCATTCCATATGTCATAGTAATCATTCTTAATTTTTGTTGGAAGATCATCTAGAATCTCGGTCATTGCATATTCTTCAAGTTCAGTTTTTTTCTCATTTGTAATTTCATCAGGCATGAAATCACCAATTTTTGATTCAGCCCAGTCGTGCAATATTGACATTTTAAGAATTTTTTCAGTATTAAGATCCTTAGTATCTGATAGTACCATAGCCATCACTGACATCATGTAGGAGTGTTCTGCCACTGATTCAGAATCTTTCATGTTTAATTTCACCTTCCATCCAGCTCTTGGAAGATTCTTTAATCCTGCAATTTGAAAAAAGAAATCTGAAATCAACTTAAAGTTTTCTAGAGTCTCCTTCTAATAAGCCTGAGTCACCATGAATTCTATCAATATGTTTTGAGAGGTCTTCATTTGAATCAAATTCAGAATCACAATAAGGGCATTTTGATTTTTCCATAAATCAAATAAAATTTCACCATTAAAAAACCTCTTTATTTCACAAGTTCTAGAAATGTTTCTTGTTTTTTTAATAATTCAAACGCATTATTTTTTTTTGCATTAATTTTAAATTTACTAGATATGTCAATTGCTAATTTTAGGTTTAACATAGAAGATGAAATTTCCCCAAGTTCCGCATAATTGCATGATTTATCGAATAATACGTCACCATTGTTTGGATATAATTCTAATAGTTGGTCACAAATGTTAATTGACTCATTAAATTTTTTCATTGAATATAAAATACGAAGTTTATGATACAATGCAACATTTTCAGATTTATTACTTTCTAATATTAAATTACACAGTTCTAACGCATCATCAAGGCTCCCTTTTTTTCTTAATGCCGAGATTTTATTTACCATCAAACATTTTTCAGTTGGATTTATCTTTAATCCCTTATCATAACATACTATTGCTTCATCATAATTTTTCATTTTACTTAATGCATAGCCTTTGTTATTAATCACATCAATATTTTCCGGATCTGATTTTAGTATTTCATCATAAATTGGTAATGTGTCTCTAAACAGTTTTTTAAGAAATAATTTATTTGCTTCGTTTAATAATTCTGTATTTTTATTCATCATAAAATCATCATTTCATTGTAATACTCAAAATTTAACTATATCTTAAATAAGTACAGAAATTGAATTTAATTATTGAAAATTTATACAAAAACAGGTGATGATGGAAAAACGTCATTATTTGACAATACACGAGTTTGGAAGTCAAATGAGCGAATTATGGCATATGGGACCATTGATGAATTAAATTCCACGTTAGGAATTGCTATTTCCTTAGATTTAGATGAAGAAATTAAAAAAATCCTAATCAAAATTCAAAATGACCTTTTCATCGTTGGTTCAGATTTGGCAAATCCAGACATGTCTAATACTAAGATTAGAACTACTGAAAAAATGGTTGACTTTCTTGAAAAAACCATTGATGATTTTGAACCTGAACTTCCCATGTTGAATAGTTTCATTTTACCAGGAGGCACACTATTAGCATCGATTTTACATTTATCCAGAACAATTGCTAGACGTGCGGAAACTCATGTTGTTGCATTATCCCAAAATGAAGAGATTTCTAAAAATGCAGCAGTCTACCTGAATAGATTATCTGATTTTCTTTTTATTTTAGCACGATTAACTAACAAACGAAAAAATATTCCAGACATTATTTGGAAGCCATAAAAACGGTTTTATTCGTTCTAGTTTGATTTCTGTTATGCCGAGGTAGCTCAGCCTGGGAGAGCACCACGCTGAAGACGTGGCTGTCGCGCGTTCAAATCTCGCCCTCGGCATTTAATCATATTTTTGTCATAACAGAATGTTTTAATACATGAACAACCAGTTTTTTTCGATTAATTTGGTAAAAAAGAAAGCAACAACAAAAAAATCTACGAAATCTACTAAATCTAGTAAAACCTCTAAATCTACAAAAAAACGTAAATCAACAAAAAAAACAGATTCAGCAGAACTAGACTCGGGGATTGTTATTGTTGATGATGATTTTGATGTTGACAAAGATGTTGTAAATGAAGAAAGACGTGCATATTTAGAAGAAGCAAGATCACAAGATGCTGCAGATTAGCAAAGCAGATATTCTTGTTAATGTATACTAAATGGAATGAAAGCATTATGTATGATTAGGGTAGAACCTGGTCAAGTAGATAAGGTACTTGATATTTTGAAAAGAAAACGAAGAGTTTCCAAAGATGTTATGGTTGTATCAGGTAGAGCAGACATATGTGTTATTTTAAACACATCAATAACTGAAATCAATAAAACTGTTATTGATTTAAAAAACATTAAAGAAATTTTTTCAACTGAAACATTGATTGAAGTGGAGGTAGATTTAGGTTGGTAAGAGCAATAATTTTGGTTAAATCACCCAAAAAATTAATTGCTGCAAGATTACGTAAAGTTAATTTAATTTCAGATTCATTTCCAGTTAGTGGGCAATTTGATGCGGTTGCAGTAATTGATGTAACAGAATTATCTGAGATAAAGAGCATTACAACTGAAATTCAACTAATACCAGGTGTAGACCGTACCGAAACAATGATTGAGGTTCAGTAAAAGATTTAACGGTCACCCTAAACTATTTCTGTATGAACATAAAACGAATTGGCAATGTCATTTTGGCAGTAAAAGATCTTGATGTTTCAATTAAATTTTATAATGAGATATTGGGAATGCCAATCAAAAATGAACGAAGAAATTGGGTTGATTTGGGAACTACAGGTGCTGTACTAAGTTTACACCCAGCGTCTCTTACTGCACCTCATACAGGTACTTCTGTAGATAATGGTGTTCTCATCGGACTTACAGTAGGTGACGTTAGTTCTGCAGTTGATGAATTAAAATCAAAGAACGTAAAGATTTTTCGTGATATACAAGAAAGAGAGTCTGGAAAAAATGCTATTGTTTTAGATCCCGATGATTATATGATTTCCTTGTTTGAACCTAATTTCTCTACTGAGAAACATGAACAAACAAGTGGATATGTAGGATTTACACCCCAGTAGAAATTTTTTGAATTTTCTGTATTATTGCTTTTGTAGGAATTGATTTTTGATTAAATGTGACATAATAAGTTAATTTTTTATTTTGTATTAATAATATAATCACTTTTTTATGGTTCAGGATGGCATAGTTAGACTTTCCAATTGCAGTTAATGATTTTTCTCTCAGTTTCGTTGTTGTAGCAATTGCAGAAAATTCTGTTCTAACTTGATTAGGTGAAAATAGTGGTTTAATCCCCGGCTTAATTTTTCCAGATATGGTTCGACCATACTCATTTATTATTCCAACATAACGAATAGAATTAGAAACTGAGATTATTTTTTGGCATTGTTTCCTATATTTTTCTAATGAAGAATTCCATTTACTAATATCTGATTTCTTCATATTTTAAACCAAAATAATCAATTAATAAACAAGTCGAAAAATCAAAAGTTTAGAATTATGAAGAAAATGTCAAATTTAGAAATCTTAGACTTGATAGATAGATTGCAGAAATCTGAAGCAGTAAATTATCTTGAAAGCCGTGAGCGTTTATTCTTGTCAAACATGTCTGAAAAAATACGAATCGATCTAGATATCACACTAGATGATACACATATTCAGAGTTTGAATGTGGTTTTTAAGAAATATCTAAGATATACTGAGTAGATTACTTACTCTGGTTGGATTTTCCATCAAGTTTCTTTTTCAACTCTAAATTTTCTTTTAAGAGTTTATCGTTTTCTTCTTTTAATGTGATTATTGAATTTTCTCTTGAGAATAGTGGATGTCCAGGTGGAATAATACTGGAATTCATATTAACTAATGAATCAGCTTTTTGTCTGAACAGTTGATTAAAATCTTGTAATTTTGGCAGCATTGATGCCCCTTTACTTGAAAACTCATTCTTAATTTTTTGAATATGATTGAATCCTACAGGTGGATTACTATTAGGTGGGAATCTAATAAAATCAGGCGTTATTTCATTTAAGAATGGAAATTCTTTTTCTTTCATATCCTCCATAGTCAGAATTAAGAATTGACTCTATTTCTACTTTATTGGCCATGACTAGTAGTATTTTGATTAGTATTGGTAGTTTTAATCAATTTGTTCTGATTGTTAATCAATTTGTTCTGATCGGCGATCGTTATAGCGATCTAAAAATTGGGATCTGACATGAAATCCAGTGATGAAAAAATGTGCATAAAATGTAACAAGCGCATTCATGATAATGAATTACATAAAATTGTGATGTATGTAATTGAGGAACAGTTTACTGAACATCATTATGAGCATGTTGAATGTCCTGAAAATTTTACAGTTTAGTTTTTGACGCATAGACAGGATATAATTTACCAGTATGTCTATTGCGATAATTCCAATTTCCTTCATCCCAGACTTTCAGTTCAAAGTTTTTTTGTGTAGTGGGATGTATTTTGTTGAAAATGTCTTCACCAATCATAATTTGCTGTGGCTTTGCTTTATTTTGGACCTTTGCAGCTATATTCATTACAGGTCCTAACAAATCTACATGTGACCTTATTTTGTCATTACCATAACGCATGACCATACTTTCACCATAATCTACACCAATTTTGATAAAAAGATCTGGGTAGTCATAATTATTTAAAATTGGATTTATTCCATCTTCAATTATTTTTATCATTGTTTGTGCACAACTAATTGCATTATCTGATGCCATTAACGCACTTTTATGAATAAAATAACCAATAACTGCATCTCCTACAAATTTTAGGGTATAACCACTGTGTTGTTTTACTGCTATCGCCATTTCTTGGGCAAATGAACTAACTATCATTGCAACTTTTTCTTCTGGTAAAGATAATGACATATCTGTAGAACCAACTAGATCAACAAACATGACAGCCATTGGAATTTTCTCATTAACATGCTCTCTCAGAAATTCATCTGATTCAGAAACAATTCCATAATATTCTACACCACCCTGTTTTATTGCCCTCCAGATTCGTTTTTGTGTCTCTAGGATCATTGTTTCTGAATCAAGTGTTCCTGTAGAGCTCTTACCAAGCATCATGTCTACAATACTAGATGTTGATGGTTTTTGATATTCTGGCTCAGTTTCAATTTCTTTATCACTTTCTGTTTCTATACTATCATTGTCAGTCCCTGTTGCAGCTGCTAGTAATTTTTCATATTTTTTTTCAATTTCAGCTCTGGCATCATCATCATCAGTCATATAATCACATTATTCTAAAGGGAAATCTGTATTACAACTTTTGCATTTACCACGTTTTCCATTATATTCAGAACTAAAATAAATGATAATTTCCTTCCCACAATGCTGGCAGATGATAGACTCAGACTCCATATATCATTAAGATTGCTTAGTGAAAATATAAGGTGTGACGAATGGTTGTTCCATCGTCCAATATGTAGGTAAATTCACTGTCTTAATAGTAGTCAGATTGAATTTTCTAGTAGTGATACCCCAACCAAAGTCTGATTGACTTCTGTCAAATTTTCGTTCTGCTAAAGTACCAGTTAATGCGAAACATGCAGTTTTTTGTAATTCTGATGAATTTAAGATATTTTTAATAATCGAATCAGCTAACATTTCACCATTTTCAGGTAATCCACCGATAAAGAAAACTGGTTTGTTAAGATTTAATTTATTATAATCAACCATTGTTGCATCATTATTAATTATCGCAAGATCAATTGGGATATTTTTTGTAACTTCACTCTGTAAATTTGAAAGATGCTCATCAATTTCTATCGAGTATGATTCTAAACCAAAAATTTTGCCACAGAATGCAATTCTTCCATCACCAGAACCTACATCAATCAATTCTGAAGAACCAATATTTCTTGATTCTAATGCAAGAAAATATGCAGAAAGCATCCAAGTTGGGTAAAACGGTGCATAGCTAGTGTCATGCTTGATACTATCAATCCAAAATTGATTTAGGTCACCTTCAAATATTCTACATTCTATACCACACATCTCAACATCAATTCTATCATAATAGATTGGATTGTTTTCCATGAATTGATGTAAAAGTGATAAATGAGTTTCATCTATAGGTAAAAAATCAGTTTTATATCTGGGAAGTATTTCCTGGATGTGACTTTTTCCTGTGTATAATTTAACAAGTTCATCTTTCATTTTAATAATATTTTCTGAAATTAAACTCATACTTACACAAAATTTAAGGGAGTATATGAAAGAAGATTATGCGCATAGGTTCAAAGTCAGAAAATGAATTTTTCTTAAAACTAAATAAGAGAAATGAAGTAATTCAAGAAAACTTTCTGAAATCAATCAACGTTGCAACTCAAACTGTTGGTACCAAAGTAATGTTGGGTGACAGTACAGTAAAAGAAGTTAATACATTTGATCCAAAAAATGTAGAGAATTTTTTTAACAATATAATTAATTCCCTAAATGATTGGAATTCTCAAGGAATTTCATATTCATATAATGATGATGTTAGAAGGATTTTTACAAAATTAGAAATCAGAGTAGGAAATTATATTGTTTCAATACACATCTCTCTTCAGTTTCACGTTTTGCTATACTATAAACCGCTTCAAAAAGTAATAGATCTTCAAAAAGAATTATCTGTTATAATTGATAAGACAAGTACATCAGATTCAAAATATTCTGATGAAGGAAATAAGATAATTCTGCAAAAACTTCAAGATTTAGGTTATGATAAAATTAATGAACAGAATCTTTTTGAATTATTCTATAATGATGAGAATCTTTCTAAAATTCTATCAGAAAAAATTGAAGGTAGTCAAGAAAATGAAATAATAGAATTTAACAATAAAAAAAAGGAATTACTAAACCAATTAGATAACTTACTTTTGGAAACTTTCCAAACAAGTTCAGTTTTAATTGATGAACAGCGATTAGTTAATGGTGAAGAGGGGTGTCTTTGTAATATTGATTTAGAGTATATTGAAAATAATTCAAAACAAGGCCTATTTGATCTTGATTTACTTGATGATGAATCACAAGAAAAAATTGAGACTAGAATAAATCAAGTTTTTGAAGCATTAGATGCCTAACGCTCAATGTTTCAAATACATTTAAAACAGATACAAAAATTGACACATTTTATGACCATTTCATATGCAGACATAGAAAAAGCTGAGGATGCACAAAGTGATGTTATAAGAAAAACATCACTTACATTTTCACAAACATTTAGCAATATGACCGGCTCTCAAGTTTATCTCAAAAATGAATACGAGCAAAAGACTGGCTCGTTTAAAATACGTGGTGCATATTATAAAATTAGTTCATTAAGTGATGAAGAAAAAAAACATGGTGTTGTTGCAGCATCAGCAGGAAATCACTCACAAGGAGTTGCTTTTGCATCATCATTAGAAAATATTTCATGTACAATTGTAATGCCAAAAAATGCATCTCCAGCAAAGATTGCTGCTACACGTGGATATGGAGCAACTGTAGTTTTAGACGGATTAACCTATGATGAATCATGGGCTAAAGCACAAAAAATTTCAGATGAGACAGGAGCTACAATTATTCATGCATTTGATGATCCAAATATAATATCTGGGCAGGGTGTAATAGGATTAGAAATTTTAGAGCAACTCCCAGATGTAGATGAGATTTATGTTCCAATTGGTGGTGGTGGACTTGCAGCTGGTATAATCACAGCAGTAAAAGAGAAAAAACCAAATGTACGAATTATTGGAGTTGAGTCAAAAGCTTTTCCAGCAATGAAGCATTCAGTTGAATCTGGTCATGTGGAAACAATAGAAGGTGGATTAACTATTGCAGATGGTATATCTGTAAAAACACCTGGGAAGATAACTTTTGATATAATCAGTAAAGGAATTGATGAGATTGTAACAGTAGAAGACTCTGAAATTATTAAAACAATGTTTCTTTTAATGGAACGAACAAAGGCAGTAGTAGAACCTGCTGGAGTAGTAGGATTAGCATATCTATTAAGTAAAAAACCTGCACCAAACAAAAAGGTTGTTCCTATTTTGTGTGGTGGAAATATTGACATGTATCTTTTAGGACAAATTGTTGCTAAAGGATTAACAAATATGGGAAGAATGGTAAGAATTTTAATTACATTAAAAGATAAACCTGGCGCATTAAAAGAAATTGTGGATGAAATATCATCATTAAGTGTAAACATAGTTGAGGTTATTCATGATAGACTAAGTTCTGGTATTAATGCAGGTACTGTAGGCGTAACATTAAGCCTAGAAACTGAAAATCAAGACCAAGCTGATAGATTGATTTCACATCTAAACGAAAAAAACATACAATTCAAACTGCTTGAATAGTTTATTTGAATTTCTTTTTTACAAATTTTGCCAAGCCAAGTTTTTTCAACTCATCAGATTCTTTAAGCACAGAAGAATGCTGATCAAATTTATGTTTTTTTAATTTACGTTTTATTACAGAATTATCATTTGCTAGAATTTTTAATGCGTATATAGCAGCATTTGCGGATTTATTAATTCCTACTGTAACAACCGGTGAACCAGTAGGCATTTCTGAAATAGATAGCAATGAATCCAATCCACCGAATGCTGAAAATTTACTATTATCTGATTTCTTCACCTGTTTATCGTTGTAAACTAATATTGGAACACCAATCACAGGAATTACTGTATGTGATGCAATCATTCCTGGTAAATGTGCGGCACCACCTGCCCCTGCAATAATTACCTTAAATCCAGAATCTTCTGCGTGTTTGGCATATGTATCAAGCCTTGATGGTGTTCTGTGTGCAGAAATTATTTGATCTTCATGTGAGACATTGAATTGGTCTAATATTTCTGCAGCACTATGCATAATTCTACTATCAGAGCTTGAGCCCATTATAATCCCAACATTGCTTTTTTTAGCCATATATTCTGAATACAAATGGCATTTTTAATAGTTTCAATTTTTCCGAAACTATTTGTAATTGATGTGTTTTTTTTCATTATGGGTAAAATACTTGGAATAATTGGTGGGGGTCAATTAGGCATGATGCTAACAGAGGCAGCTAGTAATATGAAATCAGAAATTTCAAACGTCATAGTTTTGGATCCAACAAAAAACTGTCCTGCATCAAAAGTTGGTGCTGAGCAAATAGTTGCTGATTTTAAAGATGCATCGGCCATTAAGGAACTTGCAGAGAAATGTGATGTAATTACATATGAAATTGAATCTGGTGACAGTCAAGTCTTAAAAAGTTTAGAAGAAACATGTGAGATTAATCCATCACCAGAAACACTTGAAATAATTCAAGACAAATTAGTTCAAAAAAAATTTCTTTCCAAAAATGATATTCCAGTAGCAGAATTTAGAGAGATTACATCAAAAGAGGAATTAGAATCAAGAATTAATGAATTTGGACTTCCAGTTTTACTAAAAACAAGAACTGGGGCATATGATGGTAGAGGAAATTTCAAGATAAGCACTTTAGACCAAATACCTGAGGCATTAGAATTATTTGAGGGTCAATCCCTTATGATTGAAAAATTTGTTAATTTCAAAATGGAAGTGTCTGTAATTGCATCAAGAAACACGTCAGGAGAAATTAGAACATACCCACTGGTTGAAAATATCCACAAGGACAATATTCTTAATATGACAATTGCGCCAGCAAGAGTTAACGAAACAATTTCTAAAAATGCCGAGGAGATAGCTCATAAAACAATGGAGGTTTTACGTGGGGCTGGTGTGTTTGGAATTGAAATGTTTGTTACAAATGATAATCAGGTGCTAATCAACGAAATTGCACCAAGAGTTCATAATTCAGGACATCACACATTACAGTCTAGTGAAACTTCACAATTTGAGCAGCATCTTAGAGCAATTCTAGGATTAGAGTTGGGCAGTACTGAATTAGTACATAATACGATAATGTACAATATTTTGGGCCCAAGCGATTTTACTGGCGTATACAAATCACCATCAATAGATTTGGAAAATACATTTTTGAAGATGTATGGCAAATTGGAATCAAAGCCACAAAGGAAGATTGGTCATGTTAATTTAGTTGATAAGAACAATTTAGGAATGGAAAAGCTACTAGAACGCGTTAGTATTCTATCTGATTCAATTAAAATTATACCAGCATGATTTATTCTACAGAATCCATCTAATGCTTTATTAATACTTGATTTCTCATTTCAAACATGGCATTAAAAGCAGGATTAGTTTTAACTGGTATTGCAATTGGTTTACTTCTTCTTTATGGAGCAGATGTAGCATCTAGCATTAACGTTGATGGAGAAATAGGTGAACGAAAAGATGGATTCTTACCATTAAATGATATGCAAAGAGGAATTGGATTAGGTGCACCAGCATTAATTCTTCCAATTATTGCATTTTTCATTTCATTAAAGGAGCCATCAAAAGGATTAGGTATAATGATAATTATTGCTGGAATTTTAATTATAATTGGAGGAATTGCAGTAGTTGCAAATCCATCTCCAGAAAGTGCAGATAGAGACCCTGTAGGTTCAGTCGTCATGCTTTTTGCACCAGGTATAATACAACTTGCACTAGGCGCAATCAAGATTAAAAAATCCTAACTTTAATTGAATTTATGGTTATTTGCAAGAAATGTAGAATGAATGTTAAAAGTGCCTATGACTGTGAGCATACAGAGTTTGAAGAATTTTGCAAAGAGTGCTATACTGAATTACATTACTACATGACTGAGAAAGAAAACATTGAGTGAATTACAAGCTATAATACAATGGATCTCTGAATTATTGTCGGAGTATCTTTACCTTGGGGTATTTTTAGCTGCATTGATTGAAACAATTATTCCACCAATTCCAACAATGGCAGTTTTTCCTACTGCAGGTTATATTGCATCACAAAATGGTTTAGGTCTTGGAGAAGTTATTTTACTTGGAATTGTAGGTGGAGTTGGTGCTTCAATAGGTTCTAGCATGATATATTTTATTGCACTAAAACTTGGTAGAACTGCATTACTAAAATATCTAGAAAAAGTAAAAGTGTCAGAAAAAAAACTTGAGCGTGTTGAAAAGTGGTTTCAAAAATATGGGGATAAAGCAGTGCTTTTTGGAAGAATGGTACCAGTATTTAGAGAAATGATTTCAGTTCCAGCGGGGTTACTAAAGATGAGAGTTCAAAAATTTCTAATTTACACATTATTAGGTTCATGTGGATGGAGTATTACAATGGTCATGATTGGGTATTACTTTGGAATAGCAACATTTGACATAATATGAAATGATCAAATAGCTTTTAATTCAGAAACAAAAATTGACACGTATGAAAGCATTAATTTTAGCAGGTGGGAGAGGTAAAAGATTACGTCCTATAACAGACAAAATTCCAAAGCCATTGATTCTGATTAATAATTTACCATTAATTGAACGTAGTATCAAATATCTCAAAAAATTTGGAATTACTGATATTATAATTTGTAGTGGATACAAATCAAAACAAATAGAAAACTTCCTTCAAAAAAAGAAGAATTTTAATTGTAAGATAGAATTTTCTATAGAAAGATCTCCTCTAGGAACAGCAGGTGCAATTAAAAAAGCAACACAAAAAATCTCAGATGATTCATTTGTTGTAATAAATGGAGATGTTGTAACAAATATAGATTTAAGAAAAATTCTAAAAAAACCAAATACAATTGCTGCTAATGAATTAAAGACAAAATTTGGCACAATGGAAATTAAAAATTCAAAAATAATCGCATTTAATGAGAAATCTGATGTTGAAGATGTATGGATGAATCCAGGTGTTTATCATCTTAGTTCTGAAATTAGAAAAATCCTTCCAAAAAAAGGTAGTTTGGAAAGTATAGTTTTTCCTAAACTTGCTAAAAATAATCTATTACATACAGTGAAATTCAAAAATGTTCTATGGCATTCAATTGATTCGCACAAAGATATTGAACTTTGTTCAAATGACATAAAATTAAAAAAATATTCAAAATTTTTCAAATATTGATTATAATGAGAATATCATATAGCTTAGGGTCACTTTTAACAGTTAAACAAATTCTACAATTTTCAAAAAAATTAAACACAGTTAAACCTGATGTAATTTGGATCCCTGAAACATGGGGGATGGAAAATTTTTCCATGTTATCCTCAGCCAGTTTAGAAAATAATTTTTCAAAAATTGGCTCGTCAATAATTAATATCTATTCTAGAAGCCCCACACAAATTGCAATGGGAGCAGCAACAGTTGATACAATATCTAACGAAAGGCTAATTCTTGGGCTAGGAACTAGTACTAAATCAATTGTAGAACAATTTCACGGTAAAAAATTTGTTAATCCAGTACAAAGAATGAAAGAATACATAGAGATTATTCGTCTAGCATTAACTGGTAAAAAAATTAATTATTCTGGGAAATTATTTTCACTTGAAAATTTTTCACTGTTAATCAAGCCACCTAGGGTAAATATACCAATTTACTTGGCTGCAGTAAACCAAAAAATGATTAATTTAGCATGGGAAATTGGTGATGGAGTGATTTTCTATCTACGACCAAAAGATGAAATTAAATCAACATTAGAAATCATGCAAAGAAATAGACGAATTGATTCAACTCTACAAATAATTACATGTGTGCATGAGGATTCTGAAAAAGCAGTTGAGCGTGCTAAGAAAACACTTGCATTTTATATTTCAGTTGGAGAAATATATCGCACATTTCTTTCTAATAATGGATACAAAAATGAAGTAGAAAATATCTATAATGAGTATACAACTTCGGGGTTGAAGAATAATTTTAAACTTGTTACTGACAAAATGGTAAAAGATCTATGTATTTCTGGTACCCCAACTGAATCAGTGTATCAATTGAAAAAATTTCGAGACACAGGAATAGATTTACCAATAATACAATTTAATCCAATAGATAATGTTGAAACATCATTTGATACACTAGTAAATACTTTTGGTGATGAATAGTTGAAAAAAATTGGAGTCGCAGGATATGGCAGTACACGATTTTCAAAAAATGATATCCCTATTGAAGAATTATTGTTAGAATCTACAAAACAAGTGTTTCAAACGACGCCTAACATATCACAAGATCTTATTGATGGTGTATTGGTATCAACCAATGATAATTCTAAATATCTTAGCGCAATTCTCTCAGAACTTACTGGAATAAAACCAAAAATCTCACATACAATTGAACATCTTTGTAGTTCTGGAACAAATGCTGTCATCTCTGCATTTTCATATATTGCATCAGGATTGGCGGATGTAATTTTAGTTACCGGGGGAGATGTAATTGGCAATCCTGGTCAAGTACTTGAATGGGATAAATCCCGTGGCCAATTTAATCACCCAATTTACTGGGGTTCTATGTTCACAAAAGCACATAAAAGAAAATTCAGTACAACTGAAGAAGAATTGGCTATAGTTTCAGCAAAAAATCATAGACAGGCTATTGATAATCCTAATTCATATTCACATGAACCATACACAATCTCGCAAATTATGAATTCAAAAATTATAACAGATGATCTTCGAATATTAGATTGTTCATACCCATGTTCTGGAAGTGCATCTATTTTATTAGCATCTGAAGATATTCTAAAGAAATTCACTGATACTCCAGTGTGGATTTCAGGGATTGGACAAAAAACAAATTCAGCAAGTTTCACCAAAAATGATCTTACTACACTTTCTAGCACAGTGTCTGCATCTAACGATGCATATTCCATGTCTAATACTAATCCTAATGAGATAGATGTTGCTGAAATTCATGATGCATTTTCTGTATGTGAATTAATGGCAGTTGAAGATTTAGGCTTAACAAAGAAAACCAAAGCTTCAGAATTTGTTAGAAATCTTTTCAATACAGAAAATAGAAAAATTAATCCTAGAGGAGGATTAATAGGCGCTGGGCATCCTTTAGGTGCTACTGGAATATCACAAATTATAGAAATTACACAGCAATTACAAAATAATGCACAAAAAAGACAAATTACTAATGCACATAAAGGTCTAGTACATAATATGTCTGCAGCAGCAACATCAAGCACGGTACTAATATTAGAATCATGAATAAATTTGAAAATGAGTTAAAAAATGGTAACTTTGTGATAAGTGAATGTACGACTTGCAATCAAGTTGTATGGCCAGCATCAGATTTTTGTAATATCTGTCATAATAATACAATATGGCGTAATGCAAATAATATTGGTAAAATTATAGAATTTTCTAAAAAAAATAATGACTATTTTGGATTAGTTGAAATAGAAAAAAATCTTAGGATCATGGGAAAAATAATAGGAAGTGAAACACCTAATGCAGAGCAAAAAGTTGAATTAAAAAACTGCTCATATAACAAAACCCCCGAATTCATTTTTGAAATAATTTCTAATTAAACTAAACATCTGGTCATTTCATTATAACCTTCTCTTCTATATCATCCAATAGTAATTAGCAATATGCGATCAAAAACTATTCCAAAAAGTGGTTATGTTATTCAAAGGCAGAGATTAACTGCTAAAAATATAGAGAATCGTAGAGTGTCACAAACTCGCCGACAACGTGGCTATCAATGGGAGGACACATTAGTAAAACGATTTAATGCATTAGATTCATGGAAGGCATTTAGGCTTGGGTCTCCTAGTGTTGCATTACCAGATATACTATGTGTGAATAATCACGAAAGTAAGATCTTTACAATTGAGGCAAAATCAGGTACTAGTACATCATTAATGGTTCCGTTTGATCAAATTATCCGATGTATGAATTGGACTGAAAATTTTACAATTTACAATAATAGAAAGGTAATTTTTGCTTTCAAATTTTTGTCTAAAAAAAGAATTGGTAAAGGTGAATATGAAAAACGTGAACTAAGGGAATATTATAAAATCTGGGACAGTAAACACCCATTAAACAATATTGTTTGTAAATATGATGGCAGTGTTTATGGATTAAATGATGGGAAAAAAGTTAAAGTAAAATTAAATGATTATCAAATGCCATTTAGTTCTAGGCATCAAAAATTTTTAGAACCATGAATTAATTTACACATGCTTTATTACTGATTAAAAATGTAAATTTTATATGAGTTTTGAGAATTTTATAGATGAACGTATGCTAATCAGTCGTGATGCATTAGGTAAAAAAGAAATGAAGATAAAGGTTCTTGAAGTTTCTGATGAAACTGCACCATCACAGTGGAAATTTGGTGATCGAGTCAAAATAAATAAAATTTTGATTACAATTAAACATCTTGAAACCCAAAAAGTAGAAGAAGGTGAATTAGATATACAAGCAGTGGAAAAAGAACTAGTCGAAAAAAGACATTATACGTCAACAAATAGATGGGTCCCAACAAAAGACATCAAAAATGGATACGTTGTAAATTCAAGACATACTCCGTTAATTAGTGATGCCGCTGCATTGGACCTTATTATTTTCTAACCTAAAATTTTACATATCAAACTTATAAGAACCAAATTTTCACACATGGATATGATAACAAAAGACATTATTGTAAACGATACTAAATACAAAGTGACATTAACCGATCAGGTACTTAGTCAAGCGGATAATTTAAAATCACTTTATGCATCAATGGCAGATGCAGATCCAGAGAATTTTGAACAACTTAGTTCACAAACATCATCCGTGATCAATGAAATCGCAACTGCTGTTGAACCAGAAGTTTCTGATGGTCACTTAGACGGAGTAATTCAAGAAGTCTTCAAGGCTGTTGAAGAAAAAAAATCAGAGGTTGATAAACAAATTAAAGAGAAAGATTCAAAAATCTCAAAAAAACGTAAGTAATTTTTATTAAAATATTTTAGAGATTTTTTGATATGTCATAAATTTTTTCAATTAACTGATCATTTTTTAATGATCTTAAAATTGAAATTTTAATATTTTTAACTCTAGACTGATCCTCGGAGTATGTTTTCAAAAGTAAATCAATTTCACGTGAAAAATCATAGTTTTCTAAATATCCACCAACAATTTTTTGTAGTATGGAAAATTCATGTGTCTTATCATCCATTTTTCTAAGATTTCTATGGATAATTGTAAAAAAACCCATAGTTTTAGCCATTTCAATCTTCAATACTTGAAGATCAGATGGTTTATCAGTTAAATTTTCAATAATTGCATAGGAATCAAGTATCTTATTTAGAATTCCTTTAAAATATTCATTTGTTTCACGCATGTTTTATTCAAGATGTTTTTCAGTTGTAAATCTTTGGTTAAGATAAAACTATGATGAAGAATTTCAGTAATCTATGTTTAACTCAATTTGAGATATTTTTGATAATTATTCCTTTAAATTACTTACAACCATAAAAAATCTGAATGAAACAAAGTGCACATCTTTTATGCATAAACCCAAAATGTAGGGAAACATATCCCATTGTTTCTAGACATATTAAATGTGAAAAGTGTGGATTCCTTTTGGATGTTGAATATGAACAAAAGCCTTCAACTAAACTAAAAGAAATTTTCTATCAAAGACGTTCCAGAGATAGCATCTATAACGAAAGTGGTGTATGGAGATTTCGAGAATTACTGAATTTTACCGAGATTGAAACTGAGGAACTAGAACAATGTTCAAAATTCTTAGTCTCATTAGATGGTGCCGAAGGAAGACAGTCAAAACCATATCACATGTCTAAGGTCTCAAATTTTGTTGGGATTAGTAATGATAGTCTCATGTTACAGCCGGAAGGTTACAATCCAAGTGGTTCATTTAAGGATAATGGAATGGCATCAGCTGTAACTCATGCTAAAATGACCGGTGCAAAAAAAATTATTTGTGCATCTACTGGAAACACTTCTGCATCTGCTGGAATGTTTGCTGCTAATGAAAATATGGAATGTGATGTTTATATTCCAGATGGTCAAATAGCGCCAGGAAAATTAAGTCAAGCATATCAATTTGGAACACAAATGATAAAGGTTGCTGGTAATTTTGATGATGCGTTTACAAAATCACTTGATGCAGCTAATGAAGAAGGAAGTTACACTGTTAATTCTGTTAACCCTTTTAGAATTGAAGGTCAAAAAACAATTCCACTTAGGGCACTTGAATTTTTAGAATGGGAAGTTCCAGATTGGATAGTTTATCCTGGTGGTGCATTAGGAAACACTTCAAGTTGTGGTAAATGCCTAATTGAATTGTATGATTGGGGATGGATCAAAAAAATCCCAAAGATTGCAGTAGTTAATGCTGAAGGTGCAAATACACTATATAATCTCTATAATGGTAAATTTGAAAATGAAGAATTACGGTGGAATGATGGTACCCCAAATTTAGATTTAGTGGACAAGTATTATGATCATATGAAAGAAAATAATCTAGGGCCAAAAACTAAGGCTACTGCAATACAAATAGGAAAACCAGCAAACATGGCTAAAGGTTTACGTGCATTAGAATTTACTAATGGATGTGTAATTCAAGTATCAGATAAAGAAATGCTTGATGGAATGTCAGTTGTTGGTTTGAATGGTTTTGATTGTGAGATGGCATCTGGTGCAACAGTTGCAGGCATAAAAAAATTAGTAGATGAAGAAATAATGAAAAATGATGACACTGTTGTAGGTATATTGACAGGTAGGCAAAAAGAACCGTTACTTCCAATTGATTATCATAATGACTCAACTAACAAATTTGCCAAACCTCCAAGAAGCTAAAATTACGCACAAAATGAATAAACCCGATTTTTATAAATCTTAAACCTTAATAGACTCCCTATACTGTTGTTGGTATACAGAAATGAGGTTGTTTCTATTCTAAATGAAGACGTTTAGCAAATTCATAAATTTAATTTTAAGAGGTACTAAAAATTGCAATTAGAATATGAAATTGCAGCATTAATTGCAATGATAGGTCTTTCTGGATATTTCAGTGGTTTAGAAGTTGCTTTAGTTAGTATTAGACTTTCAAAAATTGAACAGATGGTAAAGGACAAAGTAAGAGGCGCATCATCACTTCAGAAACTAAAATCTAATCCAAGTCGAATGATGTCCAGTGTTAATTTAGGAAACAATTTGGCTAGTATAGCGGCAACTGCTTTAGCAACTGATATTGCACTAAAATTCTTTGGTGATGATGGATTAGCAATTGCAATAGGGATTATGACATTTTTAATTCTAATATTTGGTGAAATTACTCCAAAAACATACTGTAATGCCAATGCAGCAAAAGTTGCAATAAAAAACAGTAGAATTTTATTGATTTTTGGTTATGTATTTTTTCCAATTGTTTGGATTTTTGAAATAATCACAAAAGGAATGATAAAACTAACAGGTAGTAGCGATATGCCACCTGGATTAACAGAGGATGAAATTAAAGAGGTTGTTGAACAAGGTTACAAAGATAAAGCTATAGAAAAACAAGAAAGTCAACTAGTTCACGGTGCATTGAATTTTGATGATATAGTAATTAGAACAGTTATGACACCTAGAACAAAAATGTTTAAACTGAATTCAAAAATGATGCTCTTTGAGGCACTACCAGAAATTAATAAAAGTGGTTTTTCACGAATACCAGTTTTTGCAGACAACGCAGATCAAATAGTCGGGATAGTTCACATCAGAGATGTTCTCAAAAAACTTGAAGGTAATGAAAAAGTAATTTCTCTAGAACAAATTATGCGAGAGCCAGTATTTGTATCACAAGAAAAAAGGGTAAGTGACTTATTAAAAGAAATGCAAGGAAGACGAACTCATATGGCAATTGTGCTAGATGAATTTGGAGGAGTGGAAGGTTGTGTAACATTAGAAGATCTCTTAGAAGAAATTGTGGGTGAGATAGAAGATGAAACAGATACTGAGAAACCCAGTTTTCAAAGAGATGGACAAAATGCAATTGTGACTGATGGTGATATAGAAATTGATATAATTAATGAAATTTTCAAAACAGACATACCGCCTGGAGACGATTATTCAACATTAAATGGATTATTACACGAACAATTACATGATATGCCCAAAGAAGATGATAAAATCGAGATTGGTTCATTAAGAATTATCATAGAAAAAGTTTCAAAAAATAAACCAGAAAAAATTAGGATAGAAAAAATAAACTAATTTACTTTATTGCAAAATGGTCTTCTAATAATTTCTTCTTTTCTGTCATTTTAAATAATTTTTCAGTGTGACTAAATGAATCAGCAAAAGATTTCTGGAATAACATTGCTTGCATAAGCATGTGATTTTCTGGAATTACAATTCCCGTTTGATCATCTGAATACATTAACTGTATGGTATCATCAATTGATGTTGTCATGTTAGCATGAATGTGTATCATGTTTGTGTCTTTAAAACTAAAATTCATACTATTAGCAAAATCTCTTACATCTTTCGTACCCTTAGCAGTCCAAATAGTTGCAACACCATATTCATCTTTAAACACACTATGAAGTTCACTAGGTGAAGGTGTATTACTATTGAATCTTATATCCATTATATGCAGATGCATTTGTCTTGTAGGAACTTTAATTGCACGGACAAAAAGTGGTGCATCTTTTCCAAAATATGATTTAACATCTTCACCATGATGTGGATGTTCTGTTAGTTCAATTGTATCAGGTACATCTTTATCATTTTGTTCAATATCAGCCCATCTTCGAATTAATGTTACATCAAATCTACGTATATTTTCACCATACTTATTCCGCAACGGCTCAAGAATTCTTCCCATACCAGTGACATTACAACTCCCTTGCATCACATGTTTTTTTTCAAATGCATCTGAATAATTTACACGTGAATTAAATAATAAATCTGAAACTGCGTTTTCACCAACTATAGATTCTCCACCTTGATATATTGCTAACAGATTTTTTGGTTCATAGAGATTTTTTTTATTCTGAAATCCAATACCACCTGGTGATGCGTCAATCACAAGATCACAGTCATTTAAGGCAGTTTCAATATTACCACTAATTTCAAAATTCTTAAATTCACTCTCCTTAGATTTAGGTACATATACACTAAATCCACTAGAAAGTACTTCGTTAACTTTAGAGTCAGGCGAATATTTTCCAACCCCAATAACCTGTATTTCTGGATCATCCTTGATAAATTGTAGAATTCGACTTCCAATTGAACCAAAGCCATTCACAAATACTTTCTTCAATATGTTTTATCATAATACCCACTTTATTAAATTGAATTAGGAACAACTAAATCCTATGCCATAAAAAATTCTCTATGTCAGATGAAAATCCAGATGAAAATCTAGACAAAAATACACTATCTAATGAAAATTCTGACACTGAAGAAAAAATAATTGTTGATGAGGTAAAAGTTGCAACGAAAGCCAACTCAAATTCAAAAATTCATGGACCATCAATTGTGTATGGTGGAACAATAACAGCTGTAATTGTATTAATTTTTTCATTTGGAGGAGAATTTACACAACCAGTAGAAAAAGAAATTATTGAAGAGCCAATAATTAAAGAGGATCGTAATGAACAACTAACTTTAGATACATTCTTTGCAAATGCATCACCTGCGTTAGGGAATCCAAATGCTCCATTAGTATTAATTGAATTCGGCGATTACCAATGTCATTTTTGTAATGTATATTTTCAAGATACGGAACATAAAATCATAAAAAATTATGTTGACACCGGAAAAGTAAAAATATTATTCAAAGACTTTACAATAATTGGACCTGATTCCGTGTCTGCATCTCATATTGCACATTGTGCTGGTGAGCAAGGTAAATTTTGGGAGTATCATAATATACTTTACAATAATTGGAATGGTGAAAATAATGGATGGGCATCAAAACAGAATTTACTAAAATTTGCTAATGAGATAGATTTGGATATGGAAAAATTAATTGAATGTGACAATGAAAATAGATACAGAACAACTATTGATTCAAGTAATAATGATGCAAGAGTGTTAGAACTTACTGGAACACCAGCGTTTTATGTTATTTCAAATACTGATATTCAGCGACTTTTTGGTGCACAAAAATATGAAACTTTTGAAGAAGTTTTTGAATCAATGCTAAAAAATTAGAAAAATTGCAAAATTTGGTTATTGATCGCAAAAAAAGTTCTCTATTAACGGTGACATTTTTACGTTAGAAACGTTATATACTCACTGAGAAAGGCATAGCTATGGCAGCAGGAATTGATGATATTTCAGTGTACATACCAAAATTGTATGTAGATGCCTCTGATTTTGCAGAGGCCAGAGGTCTTGATCCTCAAAAACTTGTACGTGGATTAGGGATAGCAAAAATGGCAATTGTTGATGCAAACCAAGATCCTGCATGTTTAGCAGCAAACGCATGTTTACAAATAATGCAAAAAAATAAACTCTCACCAGAAGACATAGGAAGATTATATGTTGCAACTGAATCATCCTTAGATGAATCAAAAGCAATGAATTCGTATGTTATTGGAATGTTAGAACAAATCTATGGTTCTGGTTCATTTCAACATTGTGGTGGAATTGAATGTAAGTTTGCATGTGTAAGTGGCTCTTATGCATTATATGATAATTCAAATTGGATTCGTGCAGGTGAGTCTGAAGACAAACATGCACTAGTTGTAGTTTCAGATATCGCAAAATATGATTTAGGCTCTAGTGGAGAAATGACACAGGGGGGAGGAGCAATAGCAATGCTACTAAATGACAAACCAAGATTATTACAATTTGATCCAAAAGTCACATCAACATCTATCAAAAATGAATATGATTTTTACAGACCATTTGGTAAAGAAACACCTGTAGTACATGGTCAATATTCAAACCTACTTTATCTAATTCAAGTTAAAAATGCCTTAGTTGATTATACTAGAAAGGCAATAAAAACTGGATTGATTACCTTGTCTGAAGGTGAAAGCATGCTGGATCATATGAGTTACATAAACATGCACTTACCATATAGTAACATGGGTAAAAAAGCCCTAGCATATCTCGTTCGTCATGAATGGCGAAACACACCTAGGTGGAAAAAAATCATTGAACAAATTGGAATGGAAGAACCAGTTCCTAAAGATCCTCGTGGAACAATTGAATCAATCCTTGCAGATTCTGAATTTATGACAAAAGATCATGAATTCACAAAACGATTTGCAACTACTGTTGAATATCAAGAAGTATACGAAAACAAAGTTGCTAGTTCATTAATTGCTTCAAAAATGATTGGTAATTTATACACCGCATCACTTTATTTAGGATTTAGAAGTTGTTTAGAGTTTGAATATCAGAAGGGTATTGACCTGAATCAAAAGAGATTTGGATTCGCATCATATGGAAGCGGTAGTAGTGCAATGGTGTTTAGTGGAGTTATTCAACCAGAATATGAACAAATTGTAAAAGATATGAATCTTGAAGCAGAAATTGGCTATCGCCAGAAACTTAGTTTAGATGAATATGAACAATTACATGAAAACAAACTATCGCCTGAACAATCTTTACTTAGTACAAAGAAGGAATTTGTTCTTGAATTTGTCGAAAGTACATCCTCTGAAAGTAGAGGAGAGAGAAGGTATACATTTACAGAATAATTAGTATGGAAGAAATTTCTCCAATTAAGGAAATTTTATACAATGAGATTAAGAAAATTCCAGAAAAAAAAATACATCAATTTCTACAAAATAATGAATATTCCAGTGTTATCAAAAATCTACTTGAAAATATAATACCAAAAATTAGTAACATAGATGGGGAAAATGAAGAAAAATTAGGGGTTTTAGCTGAAAGTATATCACATTTTATGCTTACTGAAATGTTAATTCCCACTCAACGGAAAATAATACATAACGATATTGAAATTGATATTATTATTCCAAATTTAAATAAATTAAAAGATGTATCTGATGATGCAATTATAATTAATTTTGATAAATCTAGTAATAGTAATGAAATTCAAAAACAAATTGAGGCCTTAAAAACAATTCAAAAAAATGAGGAGAATATATGGATTGTCTCAAATAAAAAACTTCATAATGTTCCTAATATATACAGAACAGATCAACATGAAAATTCATTTTCTAATTTATTTACCGATGTAAGAGATTTTGTTACTAATAAAAAATTTGGAAAATTAAAGATTTTCAAATCCTAATTTTGATAAACTAGTATTTTTTTTAAATTCCACAAAGTATCTTTCAAATGAAAAATCTTCAATTCGATTAATTTCTGCTAACACTGGTTTAGAAGTCAATTGCTCAATTTGTTTTTTCAAATTATCTAATGAGTAACCCTCATTTGTAATTTGGTTAATAACAAATCCATTAATTGGAATATTCATCCTGGTACATGCATCATACGTAAGTAACGTATGATTAACAGTACCAGTTTTTGAGTTTGCAACAATCAGCGTCTCTAGATTTAATTTTCTAATTAGATCAACAAGAAAAAATCTATTTAAAATTGGAGTTAAAACACCTCCTATGCCTTCAACTAAAACAAGGTCATGTTCTGAGGATAATTTTTTAAATGAATCATAAATTAAGGATAATTCAATCTCAACATTGAGTTGCTTGGCTGCATCAAATGGAGATGATGGTATTTCAAAAAAATATGGATTTACAAGTTTTGGTGAATCTGTTACTCCTGAATATTCAATTAACATTCTAACATCATCTGAAATACCATCTGAATTGGTATCTACACCACTTGCAAATGGCTTCATTACTCCAACATCCACACCTTCATCACGTAATAATCGTGCAATTGAAGCTGTGACACATGTTTTTCCAACGTCAGTATCAGTTCCAGTAATAAAAATAGATTTCATTTTAGATCAGATGAAATTCCTTTAATTGTCTTTAATGCACCATCTATTAGTAAATTAAGTTCATTCATAGAAATTGCTAATGGAGGAACCAACATAAGGATATTGCCTAATGTTCTAAAATATACATTATGTTTTCTTCCCTCTTCAAATACTATTTTATTAATTGACTGTTTAGATTTGATTGGATTTTTTCTTTTTCTATCTGAAACTAACTCTATACCCATAACCATACCTTTAGTTCGAACATCTCCTACTAGATCTAGTTCATAAAATTCCTTTGTACGATTATAGAAAATATTTGATTTTTGTTCAATTTTTTTTATTAAATTATATTTTTCATAAAGTTGTAAATTTGTTAATGCAAGAGATGCAGCAATTGGGTTTCCTGTATATGTATGACCATGAAATAGGTGCTTCATTTCATCAAACTTACCCAGAAATGTATTATAGATTTTATTTGTAGTGAGTGTAGCTGCCAATGTCATATATCCACCGGTTAGCATTTTTCCAAAAGATACAATATCAGGTTTACAATGTTGATTCTCATACTCAATCATAGAACCTAATCTTCCAAAACCTGTTGCAATCTCATCTAGAACGAATAAAACATCATAGTCATTACAAATTTTATTTATCTTTTTTTGAAAACCTTTTGGATAAATTATTACACCACCTGCCATTTGTGCGCCACTTTCCATTACAAATGCAGCAATTGAATCATTATTAGATAGTTTATTTTCGATATTATCCAAACAGAAATTTTGATAATCAGAAAATGTATAATTTTTTGGCATTCTATATTCATGTGGAACTGGAAATTTTATGGTGTGAAATAACTTGGATTTAAAATTTAGAAAAAATTCTGGTACATACCCTACAGACATAGAACCAAATGTATCTCCATGATAGCCATTTTCTAATGTTGCAATTTTTGTTTTTTTGACTCCTAAATTTGTCCAATACTGTAATGCAATTTTAATGGCTATTTCCATAGCAGTAGAACCATTATCTGAGAAAAATACATGATTCATTCCAGGGGATAATTTGGTTAATTTTTTAGATAATTTCTCAACAGGTTGGTTTGTCAGATTGAATAATGGTGAGTGCTGAAGTTTTTTTGTTTGGTTTATAATAGAATTGACTAATTCACGTTTGGAATGACCCCAAACGTTACACCACATACTTGCAACTCCATCAATAAGCTTCTCTCCATGATTATCAAATAGCCAAACTCCTTTTGCACTAGAAATTTCTGGAAAGTTTTCCCATTCGGACATTTGCGTGTTGGGATGCCAGACATTACTTTTCATGTACTGAGTAATTTTGCATTATTAATAATAGTTAACTTAAAAAAAAATACTAGTTAACGCTTAATTATAGAATAAATCAAAAAACTATTAATGAATTCAACAGAAGAAGTAATTCAAAATTGTAAAAATAGTGTATTAAATAATAAACAAATTAGTAAAGCAGATGCAAAAACGCTATTTCAAATAAAAGACAATTTTCTAAAAAACTTGTCTGATGCAGCAAATGAAATTACTCGATTTTATCAAGGTAAGAAAATTGATATAGAACAATTAACAAATATTAAAAAAAATTATTGTAGCGAAGATTGTTCATTTTGTAGCCAATCAGCATTTTTTAATACAAAAATTGATGATTATAAACTTCAACCAGCAGACGAAATTGTTGACCAGGCTAAAACAGCAAAAAATAATGGGGCAGATTCTTTTTGTTTAGTTGCTGCATGGCGAGAACCTTCTGATGATGATTTTCATACTGTTTGTAACATAATTAAAGAAATTAATTCTAAAGTTGGAATAAGCTTAGAATGTAGTCTTGGTTTTCTTACCATTGAGCAAGCAAAAAAATTAAAATTACTAAATGTTAAACGATATAATCATAATTTAGAAACATCCAGAACAAAGTTCCCTGAAATTTGTACTACACACACATTCGATGATAGAATAAACACGCTAAAAATTGCTAGACAGGCAGGATTAGAGCTTTGTACAGGTGGAATAATAGGTATTGGAGAAACAAAAAAACAGCGTGAGGAGTTCATTTTAGAGGTTGCAGAATTAAATCCTGAAGAAGTTACAATAAATTTACTAGTGCCATTTCCTGGAACCCCACTTGAATTTCAGAAACAATTAGAATTAGAAGAAATCCTTAGAGTTTTTGCTGTTTTAAGATTCCTTCTACCAAGATCAATAATTAAAATTTCTGGAGGAAGAGAAGTAAATCTAAACGATGATGGAAAAGAATTACTTCTAAGTGGTGCAAATGGAATTATTAGTGCTGGGTACCTTACCTTAGGTGGTAATTCTATGAATAAAGATAGCAAAATGATAAAAGAGATGGATCTTGAAACATAAACTTGAATTCATTAAGACTGAGCTAAATAAATTAAAAAATGATAATCTGTTCAGGGAATTACAAAATACAATAGTCAATAAACAGTATATTCATAGTAAAAATAAGAAATTACTAAATTTATCATCAAATGATTACTTGGGATTGAATATAGGTAGTTTTTATTTTAACCAATTTCAGTCAAGCTCACGTTCTGTAACAGGTAATGATAACAAATTCTTAGAGTTAGAAAAAAAACTTGCAAAACATAAATCACAAGAAAAAAGTCTTGTATACCCTACAGGCTATATGGCAAATTTAGGTGCAATATCAGCAATTATTGAAAAACATGATACAATTTTTAGCGATGAATTGAATCATGCAAGTATTATAGAAGCATGTAGATTAACATCAGCAAAAATAAAAATTTACAAACATAATGATATGCATGATCTAGAATCTAAAATAAAAAAAACAAAAGGTAAAAAATTCATAATCACCGAAGGGGTTTTTAGTATGGATGGAGATTTAGCAAAAATAAAAGAAATTACTGAAATTTCCTCAAAACATGATATTATAACAATATTAGATGATGCACATGGTGATTTTGTTTTTGGTCAAGATGGAAAAGGTACGGCTAACCAATTTAGAGTTGATAAGAAAATTGATCTATATGTAAGCAGTCTTAGTAAAGGGCTAGGGAGTTTTGGTGGATATATTTCAGCTCAAAAAAATATAATTGAACTATGTATTAATAGATCAAAATCATTCATTTACACATCTGCATTACCATCACCAATTATTGAATTTACTTTGAAAAGATTTAATGCAAATAGGGAACAAAGAAGGAAAAAACTCTGGTCTAACATTAAATTGTTTCATAATGGATTACAGGAAATTGGATATGAAACAAAATCATCTAGTCAGATTATACCAATAATTATTGGAAACGAAAAAACAGCACTTGAATTTGGAAAATATTTATTTAAAAATGGTATCTTTGCACAGCCTATTCGTTTTCCCACAGTAAAAAAAAATAGTGCTAGAATAAGATTTTCAATTACAGCATGGCACACTAATAAACAAATCAATGAGACTTTGTCAGTAATAGAAAAATGTACTAAAAAATTTAAAATAATTTAATTATCTGTGAGCATCTATTCCAATTGGTCCTGCTGGTGAACCTGCAATAGCAGCTACTGCAAGAATAATGGCTAATGCAACACCAACAATCACAAACCGTGTATTCATATTATACGCCATTTTATCTTGAATAAAAAGTAAGTGATAGAGTAAACAAGATTATTAATTCAATAAAAAGAAAACATACTATGAATGAAGTTACAATTTTTGTTGCATTTTTTGCAGGTTTAGGATCATTTTTTGCACCATGTATTTTACCAATCGTTCCAGCATTTTTAGCATATATTTCTGGTACGACAATTTCAGATTTAACACAATCAAATCAATCGTCAAAAATTTTTATAAACAAATCCAATGTTATGCTGAATACAATATTTTTTGTCTTAGGATTTTCTATTGTATTTTCTGTAATAGGTGTAACAATAAATTCAACGTTTGCAACAAACGCATTAAGTTTAATTTCAAATTTTAGTCAAATAGGTGGAGTCATAATTATGGGATTTGGTATATTTATGATATTAAGTTCAAAAATTAATAAACTAAATTTTGAACGAAAAATTTTCCCGACCAAATCTGGTGCTAGTTTTCCACTATCATTTGTTTTTGGTCTTGCCTTTGCAGGTGGTTGGACACCATGTGTTGGACCGATTTTGGGGTCAATTCTAACTCTCGCTGCTACAACACCCAGTATCTCGTTTAATCTACTTCTTGCATATTCATTGGGATTAGGAATACCATTCATAATAATGGGGGGTCTAATTACACAGGCAACCAAATTTGTATCACGTGTTAGCCAGCATTTAAAATATGCAACTATAATTCTTGGTGGACTGATAATATTTTTAGGAATTCTTGTTTTTACAAATCAATTAGCAATTATAGCTAGCTTTCCACTTTTAAATGACTTTTTGATATTTTAATAAAAAATGAAAACAGAAATAAAAACTGGAGTAGTACTAGGAGTAATAATTCTAGTGGGTGTAACATCATTATATTTATTTTACACAGAAATTGATCTTAAAAAAAATACAACTAATCAATTAGACATACAAGATAAAAATCTGCTTAAAAAATCACCAAATCTAAAAGGAATGACAGGATTAATTAATACATCAGAAAAAGAACTTGAAGAGTTAATTCACGGTAATGTAGTACTCTATGATTTTTGGACATACAGTTGTATCAATTGTATTAGAACACTTCCATACATTACCGCATGGGATGAAAAATATAGAGATCAGGGGCTAGTAATTATCGGTGTACATACACCAGAATTTGAATTTGAAAAAAAATATAATAACGTATTAACTGCTGTAAAAAAGTTTGGAGTTGATTATCCAGTTGTCTTGGATAATAATAAAGAAATCTGGGACTCGTTTGAAAATAGATACTGGCCTAGAAAATACATTGCTGACAATGAGGGCTATATTAGATTTGATCATATTGGTGAAGGTGCGTACAAAGAAACAGAGCTAATAATTCAAAAATTACTGCAAGAAAATAATACAAAAGTTAACACAACTGATACAGTAAAAATTGAGGAGTATAAACACTCAGCACTAAGAACTCCAGAATTATACTTTGGGTATGAGTTTGCAAGTGGACGAAATCAACTTGGTAATACTGAAGGTTTTCAGAAAGATGCAATAATTGATTACAAATTACCAAAAGAATTTGTTAAACATTATTTCTATCTAGATGGAACATGGAAAAATAATAAAGATGGAATGAAATTAATTTCAGACACCGGAAAGATTATTTTAGAATATAATGCAAAACAAGTCAATATAGTTGCGACAGGTAATGCTGAGCTAGAAATTTTAATCGATAATAATGAAATAATAAAACAGATTTCTGGTGGTGATATAGTAAATGGTAAAATTATGATTTCTGAGCCACGATTATACAATATTATAGAATCATTAGAAGGAGAAACACATACAATGACAATTAAAATTACTGGGTCAGATTTTGAGATCTTTACATTCACGTTTGGATAAGTAGGCTAATAATGAATAAATTTTTAATTTTATAATAAAATTTAGGTAATTGGATCACTTTTTTTTAGTTTGAATAAGAAAAATCAATTTGCCAACTACAATTTGATGGTTTCCTTATCAGGTACATGGAATGCAATGAAAAATAGTGATTCATTATCCCAAAAATTTATGGGTAAAATGAAACCAGAAGCACCATTAAAAAATAGACTTGATACAGCCCAAAAAAAATTACAATTACAAATAACTAGGTTAGGGGAAATTGATAATAAATTAAAAAGTAAACACGATGTAATTTTTGCAAAAATTGTTGATGCAAAAAAATCTAATGATGAAACATATGCAAAGGTTTTTGCAAATGAACTAGCTGAAATCAGAAAAATGAAAAATATGGTAGGTGGTGCAAAATTATCTATGGAGCAAGTACAATTAAGACTAAACACAGTTTCCGAATTAGGTGATGTAGTAGTTACACTAAGTCCTTGCATGTCATTAATCAAAGGTCTAAGTACATCATTAGGAGATATGATGCCAAGTGTTGCATCATCAATGCAAGATCTAAATACTATGTTAGGTGATATTGTTACAGGTTCATCAGTTACACATGATGGATCAATGCCAATTACAGAAACATCAAATTCTGATGCACTATCAATATTAGAAGAGGCACAGGCTGTTGTTGAAGGTAACATAAGAAGTAGTATGCCGGAACCACCAGCAACAACAATAGATTCAATTCTTGCAGAAAAAGAAAATCCTATTTAGATTTTTTTTTACTAATTTGAACTAAGATTTTTTTTATTCGTGATATAGTAGGATAACTATAACCGCGTCTACGATAATTTGCAATCATCATCTTCCAGTTCTTTAATCTCCAGATTGCCTGCTCAGAAGTGACTGAATGAATTTCTTTTTGGATTATGCTTTTTCTGCCCACTTTAAGTATTCCAGAGTCTTTTGCATGCCAGCGATTCCTTGCAAATTTAAGACCGATCAAAATTTCTTTGGTCGGCACTTCATTAAAATAATTTTTAATCTCTTTAATTTCTGATTCAGAAAATTGACCAACTATAGAAAACGATTTTTTTGTAGGCATAAAAAATATTGAAACCTCTAAAATAATAGAAATATGCTAAATTAGATTCAACAATTCACATTGTGAATTAACAGCCAATGAAACTAAAAAAGGAGTGTTTACATGCCGTATTATAGATCCCAAACCCAAAAATCAGAATAGCACACAAGGCAAGTGGAATAATTACTGCCTTTTCCTTATACCCCATACCAAAATTGATAGCAAAATGTTAAATTAACCATTCGAATCTTTTTCATTACAATGATGCCATCTCAACAAGGTTATGACCGGGCTATTACCGTTTTTTCTCCTGATGGTAGATTATATCAAGTAGAATATGCTATTGAGACAGTAAAAAGAGGGGCTTTAGCAATAGGAATTAAATCAAAAGATGGTGTAATAATTGCAGTTGAGGAAAAACCAAGGAGATTACAAATTTCTACTACACCACAAAAAATATTTCAAGTAGATTATCATGTTGGAGCTGCTGCTGCGGGTTATATTCCAGATGCACGTGCACAAGTAGATAATGCAAGATTTTTTTCTCAAAGTAATAAATTAGTTTATGATGAACCAGTAGAAGTTGAGACAGTTGCTAAACATCTAGCAGATCAATGTCAACAATATACTCAATATGCAGGAGCCAGACCATTAGGAGTGTCACTAATAATTGGTGGTGTAGATAATTCTGGTAGTTCGTTATATCTAACAGATCCAAGTGGTGCATACGTTATGTATAATGCAATTGCAATTGGTGCAAATTCTGACACTGCAACAGAATTTCTTGAAAAAAATTATTCAACTGATTTATCATTAGATGATGCAAAAACATTAGCAGTTGCAGTAATTAATCTTGGAAGTGATTATAAAGACAGTTCAGAAAATATAAAAATGTCAGAAATAAATTCAGACACAAAATTATTTAAATTCATAAATGAAGAAGAAATCAAAAAAATTACAGATGATGCATTAGCAAAATACCCACCTCAGGACAAATAACATTAAAATTTTATAATTAATATAATTTACAATAATATGAAACTTGCAATAGCATTACCAGATTCATCATTGAATGATGAAAAAACATTAGAAAACAAAACTAGAAAAATTGCAATAATTGCTAGAGCGTGTGGAATTTTTAAAGTGGATGAAATTATAATATACAAAGATGGTAAAGAGAACGAACAAGACTCAAAATTAATGCATACCATTTTCAAGTATCTATCTACCCCACAATATTTTAGAAGACGAATATTTCCAAAATCAAATCTGCTAAAATTTGCAGGATTATTACCACCATTAAAGACACCAAATCAAACTGGTACGTCGCATAGTGATGAAATTAAAATTGGTGATTTTAGGGAAGGGATGATATTAGGTGTAAAAGGAAAAAAAGTTGTCGATGTAGGAGTAAGTCAATTAATTTCATATAATGGTAAACAAAGTATTGGTAAAAAAATTATTGTGTTAATTAAAAATATAAAACCAAATTTTATAATTAAAGAAGTTTCAAAAGATGAAATACCATATTACTGGTGTTACAATATTAAACAAAGTGGAAATCTGTTTACAGTTTTAACAAATTGGAGTGGGCCAAAAATTCTAACTAGTAGAAAATCAAAGAATCTAACCCAATTAAAAATTGATGAGGTAAAAAAATCTAATCAGCCAATCTTGCTAGTTTTCGGTTCAACAAAAAAAGGCATACATGATATTTTAGGCAGTAAAATTAATAATCTAAATAACACAAAAAGCGCAAATTTTTTCCCAAAACAGGGCACTGAAACTGTAAGAGTAGAAGAAGCAATTTTAGGCTGCCTTGCAATCATAAATCCAAAACAAAATTTCGAATAAAATAAATTTAAAAAAAAATACAAGAATTTCATGAAGAAGCAGAAAAATTTTCTAATTTTAGCTATTTTGTTAGGATTAGCTGGAATTACAATAGGCTCTGCAACTATTTTTTCATTACTTTCACAATTTTCAGGTGAATAGGAATTTTTTCAGAAAAATCTAGGAATTATTGAAAATTCTCTTAATTTATTAAACGGTTAACGACTTTTTTCGATTATCGATGGGACATAGAAAACATAGTCAACCAAGAAGAGGAAGTATGGCATATTCTCCTAGGGGACGTGCCAAAAGTATGGAAGCCAGAATTCGTGGATGGCCAGAAGTCAACTCAGATGAGCCTAGGTTATTAGCTCATGCAGGTTTCAAAGCTGGATGCGTTCAAATTGTTAGTATTGATGATCATGAACATACACCAAATCATGGAAAACAATTAGTTACTCTTGGAACCGTAATTGCAACACCTCCATTTGTTGTTATTGGAATTAGAGGTTATACTAAAGATGTAAATGGATTTCAGGCAGCTTTTGACGTATACACAAAAGATACACCAAAAAATATTGAAAAAGCATTCAAAGTAAAAGTTAATGATGACGACATGGAAAATGCAGAAAAAACACTCGGAAAAATTAAACAAATTTTTGCAATTGCTGCCGTTACCCCAAAATTAGTAGGATTAGAACAGAAAAAACCATACATATTTGAAATTGCAGTTAAGGGTGGAGATACATCAGCACAATTTGCATTTGTAAAAGAATTACTTGGTAAAGAAGTTAAAATTGATCAAGTATTTGAAAGTGGCTCAATAGTAGATGCAGCCGCAATTACAAAAGGCAAAGGATGGCAAGGTGTAATATACAGATGGGGTGCAAAAAGAAAGCAACACAAATCAAGAAAAACCGTAAGAGAACTTGGTTCATTAGGACCTATATCACCACAAAATGTAATGTACACAGTTCCAAGAGCAGGTCAAACTGGTTTTCATCAAAGAGTAGAATATGATAAACGGATAATGGTTATGAGTAACACTGAAAAAAATGAATTTGAAATTAATCCTGATGGTGGATACAAGCATTTTGGAAATGTAAATGGAGATTTTGTTATTGTGAAGGGTTCAGTACCTGGAACATATAGAAGACTAATTAAATTAAGAAAGCAAATTCGTAATGAGCCAAAAAAAGTTCTTAAACCAAATATTCTCGAGGTAGTACTACCATAATGAAAGTAGATACATTATCAATTGATGGGAAAAAAGATGGACAGATAGAATTACCAAGCATATTTGAGACATCTATTAGAAAAGATGTCATACACAAAGCTTACATTAATTTAGAATCACATGGTTTTCAAAAACATTCAACACATGCAACAGCAGGACAAGATGTTGTTGCAGATTCTAATGATCCACCAACTGGAAGAGGTGTTTCCAGAGTTGCTAGAATGAAAGGTGGTGGTGGTGGTAGACAGGGTCAAGCTGGTGAAGTAGCATCAACTAGAGGTGGTAGACAAGCACATCCCCCAAAGGCAGAAAAAGTTATTTTTAAAAAGATTAACAAAAAAGAAAATAAACTTGCCTTATGCTCAGCAATAGCTGCAACCAAATCTAAAGAATTAATTTTGCAAAGAGGACATAAAATTGAAAAAATTGAATCATTCCCACTTGTTGTATCAGATGATGTAGAAGCAGTACTACAAACCAGTAAAATGATAAAAATTTTAGAAGATTTGAATCTATTTCAAGATGTAAAACGTCTAGAAAATAGAAAACGCCGTTCAGGAAAAGTGGTATTACGTGGCAGAACAAGAAAAACAGGCAAAAGTGTACTTTTTGTCTTGGCAGATTCAAAAAATGTCAAAAAAGCATGTGCATCAATACCAGGTGTTGATTCATGTTCAGTAAAAGATCTTAGTGTTTTAGATTTAGCACCAGGTTCAGATTTGATTAGACTAGTAGTATATTCAAAAAAAGCAATTGATGAAATTTCAAAGATAAAATCCAGTCATCTGGAATTAATGGTGACGTTAAGTTGAATGTAGAAGAAGCAACAAAAATTGTAATTAGACCATATATTACAGAAAAGACATTTGCATTAGTAGAAAATGAACAAAAAATAGTCTTTTTAGTTGACAAAGAATCATCAAAGCCAAGAATTATTGAAGCCATAAAGACTCTATATAATGAAAATGCCATACAAGTTGAAACTGCACGTACAATTTACGGTAAAAAGGCATTTGTAAAATTTGATTCTTCAGATAAAGCAAGAGATCTAGCTACAAAAATAGGAATGCTATAAATTGGTTCTAAAAAACAAAAAAATACAAATGGAGCAAAAAATTGGTTAAAAAATTTGATTACAGAGGAATGTCATTAGAAGAATTACAAAAAATACCTAATGACAAATTATTTGAGATCTTAAACTCTAGACAAAGACGTTCGTTAAAACGGGGTCTTTCAGATAACAAGAAAAAACTTGTGGGTGAAATAAAAGCCACAAAAGAAGGTACCAACAAAAATCCAATAAAAACACATCAACGTGATATCATAGTTTTACCATACATGGTAGGTGTGACGTTACATGTATTTTCAGGTAAAGAGTTTACACCAGTAACACTCACTACAGAAATGATTGGACACTACATAGGAGAATATGTCATTACAAACAAGCGAGTCAGTCATGGTGCACCTGGTGTAGGTTCATCAAGATCAAGTTTGTATGTACCACTAAAGTGATTAAAATGGGAAGATACAGTTACGCGTTTCAAAATTATGACTCAACGAAGCATGTGAGAGCTTCCATGAGAGAAAAGAAAATTTCACATAAACATGCACGAGAAATTGCTCATGCAATAAAGGGTTTAACTATTGAGAAAGCAAGAGACTACTTACAAAGCGTTGTAGAGCATAAAAGATGTATTCCTTTTGGGAGATATAACAATCAGGTTGGTCACAGAAGTGATCCTGGAGTAATGTCAGGTAGATATCCTGAAAAAGCAGCAACCGAAGTTTTGAAATTACTAGACAATTTAGAGTCTAATGCTGAATACAAAGGAATGGATTTGGATAGATTAAAAATTATTAATGCCACTATGCAAAAAGGAGTTTCAATAAAACGATTTATTCCAAGAGCACAAGGTCGTGCAACCCCAAAAAATGATATAATGACACACATGGAAATTGTGGCACAGGAGTTATAATTTTGTCATCAGTAAAAAACGTAATTAAAGACAACTATAATGCAATGCTCATAAATGATTTTTTACGTGAGAAAATTAAGGATGCAGGGTTTTCTAATGTAGAGATATCAAAAAACCCAACTGGTACACGAGTTACATTGTATGTTACACGTCCAGGAATTGTGATAGGACGAAAAGGAACTGGAATAAAAGAATTAACAGATCTGTTAGAGAAAAAATTCGGATTAAAAAATCCACAAGTTGCAGTAGAAGAAATTCAAAAACCAGAACTGTCACCTAATGTTATGTGTAATAGAATGGCATCACATCTTGAACGTGGTACAGCATTTAGACGAGCAACTATGTGGACAATGCAACAGATTATGGAAAATGGTGCAATGGGAACACAGATAACAATTTCAGGAAAGCTTAGAGGTGACAGATCAGCATTTGAAAAACACAGTGCGGGAATACTGCCAAGAGCAGGGCATCATGCAGATGTAGTTGTTTCTGAAGACATTGTACATGTTGAAACTGCTATGGGGTTAATTGGAATAAGAATAAGGATTGCCAGAAAAGAGAAACTTATTCCAGAATTTGAACTTAAAGGTAAAAGCAAAGAGATGAAAGAGAAAGAGGCCCAAGTTAAACAAGAAGCAGCCGAACTTGCTGCAAAAGCAAAAACAGAATCTGAATTAATCGAACAAGAGGCACCAGAAATTAATAAAATTGATAGTATGGAAGAGGAAGAGGAGGATCTAAAATAATGTCAAGATTAAGAATGAAAGCAGTAAGGGAAATGAATGAAAAAGATCTGCAAAGTAGAGTTATTGAGATGAGAACTGAGCTATCAAAACTTGAAGTGGAAAATGCTAAAGGAACTCTACGAAAAGAGTCAGGTAAAATAAAACCATTAAAAAGAGACATTGCAAGACTTCTTACAAGATTAAACGAGATGGATAAAAAATGAAAACACTAGAAATGCCATTATGTGAGATTATAGGACTAGAAACAAGAATTTCTTATTCTAAAAATAAACAATTAGTTGGTTTGAATGGAAGAACTATTCTTGAGACAAGAAATATGTTATTAATAAAAACAAAAGATGGTAAAAAAGAAATTCCAAAGTCAATATGTGAATTTGTTTTTTACCATAATGAAAAAGAAGTAAAAATAAATGGCTCTGATCTATTAAAAAGATCACATGAAAGAATGGAGAATTTATCATGACTAGGAATATAGGAATTAAAGTTCCAGTGCCAAAAAATGAAGCTGATGATGGTGACCAAAAAAATCCTTTTAACGGAACATTACCTGTTCGTGGAAAATTATTTCAGGGGAAAGTTGTAAAAGCCAAGGCAAAAGATACAGTTGTATTACAAAAAGAATTGCCAGTATATTTCAAGAAATTTAAAAGGTATGCAAGAAGCAAGAATTCAATTCATGCTCATGTTCCATCTAACATAGAGGTTAAGGAGGGTGACATAGTTGTTGCAGCAGAATGTAGGCCGTTATCCAAATCAGTTTCATTTGTTGTAGTGGAGGTTAAAGCATAATGGGTGGTGCACGTTCTAAAGCATCAAAAGGAGTAGTCGATTTTAGACCGTATGTTACAAGATCAATCCCTGTAGGTGCACGAATTGTTTGTGCAGATAACACTGGTGCAAAAATTATAGAAGTTGTAAATGTACATAAATACAAAACAAGAGTTTCTAGATTACCTGCTGCTGCAGTAGGGGATTTCTGTAATGTTGTAGTTAAGAAAGGACCAGCAGAATTACGAAAACAAATTTTTGGTGCAGTAATTATAAGACAAAAATATGCAATAAATCGTCTAAACGGGGTACGTGTTCAATTTGAAGATAATGCAGGAGTTTTGATTACACCTGAAGGTGAAGTAAAAGGAACAGACATCAAAGGGCCTGTAGCAGCTGAAGCAACTGAAAAATGGCCTAGAGTAGCAAATTTGGCTTCAATGGTGGTATAACATGAATGGTACAAAAATGAGAAATCGTCAAATTTATTATGCAACACATAAAACTGCAAGCTCTCAACTTTCAGGTTCATTATCAAAGGAACTAAGAAAAAAGTATGGAAAAAGGAGTGTTAGAATAATTGAAGGTGATACTGTTAAAGTGATTCGTGGTGAATTTAGCGGTGTTGATGGTAAAGTTACAAAAATTTCATTAGCAGATAATGGTGTAAATATTGAAGGTGTAAAAAAGGATAAAATAAAAGGTGACAAATTTGATGTGTATATCAATACAACAAATATCACAATCACTGGACTTAACAGTGATGACAAATGGAGAATGAATAAACTAGAAGGTAAAAAACCAAGAACTGAAAGAATCACTGAGCCAAAAACAGAAGTTGCCAAACAAGAAGAAAAAACTGAGGAAAAACAAAAAGAGAAAGTGTCCAAAGGAGAGAAATTAAATGAAGGTTCTAAAACAAAAAAGAAGGAGAAAAATTAATTGGTAAAAATAGCTGGTAGTAAAAAATTAAAAAGACAAATGGCTCCAACTTTTTGGGGAATTACTCGTAAAGAAAAAAGATTTGTTGTGACAGTGAAGCCTGGCTCACATAAAAAAGATTATGCTATACCAACAGCAGTTTTCTTACGAGATATGTTAAAAATTGTCTCAGATCTTAGAGAGGCAAAATTTGCAATATATGGTGGTAAAGTTTCAATAGATGGAGTAAAAATAAAATCACTACATCATGGAATCGGTTTGATGGATGTAATAGAATTAGATGGTGTAAAAGAGATTTATAGACTAGTTCCATTAGATGGCATAGTACTCAAACCATTAGTAATTCCAGAATCAGAAAAAACAAAAAAACTAGTTATTGTCACATCAAAAAACACAATTAAAAATGGAAAAATGCAAATTGGATTCCATGATGGTCGTTCACTAATTGATGATACTGAAGTAAAGGTAGGTGATACATGTGTAATGCAAGTTCCTGAACAGAAGATTTTAGAAGTAATAAAACTAGAAAAAGATTCACAAGGGCTAATTATACAAGGAATTAATGCGGGACAAGTTGGAACTATCAAAAATATTAAAGAGGGAACATTCGTTCTTCCAAAAAGACTTGATATTACATTAGGAGGAAGAACAATAGAAATTCCTGCAAATCTAGTAATGCCAATAGGTAAAGAAAAAGAGCCAATACAAATCAGATGATAAAATGAGCCAGCAAACAGAAAATATAATGAAAGAAATTCGACTTGAGAAGGTCGTACTTAACATGGGTGTCGGAAAATCAGGTGATGCCATAGAAATTGCGAAAAAGGCATTAGATCAAATATCTGGTAAAAAATCAAATTCTCGAAATGCAAAAAAGGCACAGCGAGATTGGGGTGTTAGAAAAAATGAACCAATTGGTGTAGCAGTAACTGTAAGAAGCAATGATGCTAAAGAATTATTAAAAAAGTTGTTTGAGGCAAAAGGAAATACAATCAAAGGAAAATCAATTGATAGGGAAGGTAATCTATCATTTGGAATTTTAGAACATATAGATATCCCAGGAATAAAATATGACCCAAAAATTGGAATTTTGGGATTAAATGTTACAGTGAATTTGGCACGTCCTGGTTTTAGTATTAAAGTCAGAAGTAAGCACAAAGCTAAGATAGGAAAAACACATAAAATTACACCAAATGATGCAAAAGATTATCTAACAAAAGAATTTGGAGTGAGCGTTAACTAATGAAAGATAGATCATTTGGAGATCGTGGTACTGGATTTTCAGAAAGAAAAGTGAAAGATTTTGGACGTGGTTCAAGATGGTGTAAACGATGTGGATGTTATACATCATGTATTAAGAAATATGATTTACATCTATGTAGACAATGCTTCAGAGAAGTTGCAAACTCGTTAGGATTCAAAAAATTTAGGTGATAAAAATGCCAGCAATGAACATACTAGCAAACTTATTTGTCACGTTGGATAATACCGAATCCAGAAGAAAGGATGAATGCATTGTTGTCCCCACATCAAAACTTGCTATTGAAGTTCTTCACACATTAAAAAAAGACGGATACATTAATGATTTTGAGCATATAGAAGATAACAGAGGGGGTAAATTCAAAATTAAGTTACTTGCCAAAATTTCAAAGTGTGGTTCAATTTCGCCCAGATTTAAAGTAAAAAAAACAGAATACACAAAATGGGAGCAGCAATTTTTACCATCATATTCTAGAGGAATGCTAATTGTTACCACAAATCAAGGTGTAATGTCACATCATGAAGCAGTAAATAAAGGACTAGGGGGATTTTTGATAGGATATGTCTACTAAGCAATTAAGTAAGTTTGAAGAGGAATTAGATATTCCAGACAATGTTCAAGTCACATACAAATCAAAAATGTTACAAGTTACTGGACCATTAGGTAAAACACACAAATCATTCAAAAAAATCCCTGTTGATATTACAATTAATGAGAAGAAAATTATGTTGAAAGCAACTGGTACAAGAAATAAGGACTTTGCTATAATGCGAACCGCAAAATCGATTATACGAAATATCTGTGAAGGTGTAATTGAAGGATATACAATTAAGATGAAAATAGTTTTTTCACATTTTCCTATTACAGTAAAAGTTAATGAAAAAAATGTTTTGATAGAAAATTTTCAAGGTGAACGTGCCCCAAGACTCACAAAAATCTGGGGTGGTACAAAAGTAACTCCAAAAGGTGATGATGTAATTATCACTGGGCATGTTTTAACAGATGTTACACAAACAGCTGCAGAAATTGAAAATGGTTCTAGAGTAAAGAATAAAGATCATCGTGTATTTTTAGATGGAATTTATAAATTTGAAAAAAGAAAAGGAATTGAAAAATAGTCACTGGGATTTTCATTGCCAATAGATCCTGAGTTTAAAGAGCAGACAGAAAAATTAATCGTTGATACATTAACACTTTACAAAAATGCAGGTGCATCACCTAGAATTAACGATGTGTGGAAATGTGAAAATACTGGTGATTTCTTATGTGGTTTTTTTGTAGGTGAGATGGTTGGGTCTGCATTAAGTGCATTTCAAATTTTTCATAAAAGAGAGCCTACACCAGAAGAACATATGGAAATCGTAGAAATTGTTGAAAATCATACAAGTGAGATAATTGATTTTTTTTCCAAATTTAATTAAATAATAGAAATTGAACAAATGGGAAGGATTAAATCATATTTTACAAAGTTTTAATTTGAGCCGCCCTAGCTCAGCGTGGTAGAGCGTTCGACTGTTAATCGATTGGTCATCAGTTCAAGTCTGATGGGCGGCGCCTTTCTATTATCAAGAAATTCTAGATGATTTCATGTAACCAATTAGTGTATATCGTTAGACAGTAGCGATCTAATACCTGATCGAATAATTGTAATAATGCAGGAGGTCTACATTGGCCAGAACTAGAAGGGCAAATCGATATTGTGTTGATTGTGGTGCTAGATTAGTATATTATCCAAGACTTTCAAATCCCAAGGCACCAAATGAACATAGAGTTTTGGTCTATGCATGCCCAGATTGTACTGATGATTTTGAAAAACCAAAAATGTTTTCGATAAAAAGAAATATTGTTGATGAGCCCCTAGAGACCGTAGAAATTGAAATTAATCAAATAAGAAAAAAGATCGTAAAAAGTAAATAATAAAAAAAGCAGAGTTTAAACAATTGGAACGAGATTACAATAAGAACATTAGAAGCAGATGGTGGTATTTAGTACCAATCTTATTTGGTTTAGTAGGAGGAATTATTGGGTACTTTGCACTAAGAAAAGATGATCCACAGAAAGCAAAAAACTGTCTTATAGTTGGTGGAATTCTAACAATAATTAACATTATTATGTCAATTTCGTTGTCTGCAATCTTTCCATTTGAACAGAGTTTTAACCCAGGATATTGAATATTTCTAAACTCGAATTTAGAAATATTATTAATCTAAACATGTTAAACATCATATACTCTGACACATTCAACAAAGTATGACACGATTACATGATAGTGTTGAACGATGGTTAATACATGAAAACTATCCTATGAATAAAACACAGTCAGATGTTGATACCTTCAAATTCATCATAAAAAATGGGGATGGCCTAGGAAATAATATTGAAATTTTTGAACCAAAACAACAAGAAGGAATACTAATTGTTGGTGTCAAAGTTGAATTAAAAACTAAACTCATCACAAGATTCTTAGAATTAAATGAGACAGAACAAGAAAAACTTAAAACAAAAATTGCAGATTTTTGTTATTCAATAAAAGCAGTTCATAAATTTCTTGATGAAGATGGTAAAAAAAAGGCTGGAGTTTATATTGTTTTAGATAAACCGGAGCAACTAAACCAGGCCTTTTTCATGAAAACTTTAGAAGATATTATTGCAATGAGTGAACAAACAAATCGTTTCTTGATTAAAACATTTTAAAGAAATTTTCTCATTTACTCATAAAAGCTAAACCCCCTTGATATCAATTTGAATTTACGAATAACACGTTTTTTCAGAAATGTCAAAAAATAGGGGGGGTTTAACATCTATTCGTATATGCAATAAACAAAGATCAAACTAGGGTGATCAGTGGTCAAATGATCATGTTTCATTATTAATTAGGAATAAACGCTCAACCCCCATATTTTACCTATTTTACAACAATCAATGAGAAAATAATCCAGGTGATTATTACACCAAAAGTTAATGGATACCAAAATTTTGGAATGTTTTTTGGTTTATCACTTAAAAAAATACCATTCTTATTTGTGTCTGGATTCATGCGATTATTACGCATAAACTCTGTTTAAGGAATACGTTAATCTTAGATGTTAGATAATTAATATTTCTAAATTCGAGTTTAGAAATACTACTTGTGATTAGTCGTTAGACATGGATAATTCGGGCAGTACAAAAATTTTTTTTGGTTCAATTTTGAGAGTGATTCTTTTCTCATCAAGTTGTTTGAAAGGATACTTTTCTTTTCCCATGTATTGTTTAGTAAGAAAATCAGCATGTTTGTATTCATAATCAGGCAATATCTCAACAACTTCACCTCGAATTGATGTCATGTCAAGGGGGTTTTTTACATCAACTACAGAAATTGCAACCCGAGGATCTCGAAGTATGTTCTTGTGTTTTATCCTACCCTCTGCAGTATTTATTAAAATGTATGAATCGGCAAAATTTCCCCAAACTGGAGTAACCTGTGGTGACCCATCAGCCATGGTTGTGGCCAAAAAAACTAGATTTTTTCCATTTAGTAGTCTTTCTACCTTAGAATCCATACTGAATTAAATAAAATGTGATATTTATTTCTCCTTTAACTAGAACAAATATGAAAATTGAAGTGCCATTTTTGGGCCACGAGAATATTCTTTCTCTTCATGAGAAAACAATAGAAGTCACTAAAGACCTGAAATTAACCACAAATGGTGATTGCATTATAGGTGTTGGATCTAACATTTCATGCATTGATTTACCTGATAAAATGAAGAAAAAAATCCAGGATCCAAAAGCAAAAATTTCATTTTCAATAATAGTAAATGACAAAAAATTCACAATTAATGGGTATGGCTCAGAGAAATTATCCTTAAAACACACAAAAGATATTGTTCTAAGAAAAAGTGCATTTACATGTTCCAGAACAATTGCAATAAACTGTGATAAGGCGTCTAGTGATATTCCAAGAGATTTTGTTAAAACACTTCAGAATCCTAAGACTAAAGGAATTATGATTATAGATGTCACTTGAGATTTGCTTCTAAGACATTGGTCATGGCACGATTAACTATCTCCATCATGAGATACTGATTAAATTCACGTTTATTGCCTGATTTTGAAGTTTTTCCAGTTTTTTTAGACATTGTATTAACAATTTTTTCTAACTTAGTTGATGTAGATTTTATCAAACTGGAATACTTTTGATCAAAATCTTTTGGTGTTTCATAATCTAGTAATTTTGTAGATGTTCCATAAAATTTTACAATTGCACCTCTACTTTCCTCAATTCTGACAATTTCAATTAATCCTGATTCTTTGAGAATATCCAAATGATGTCTGATTGTTGTAAGTGCTTTTTTATGTCCTTGTTTTCTTAATTGCAATGTAATTTGTTCTGCATTAAGATTTCTATTATACAACATCTGTACAATTTTTGCTCTTGCTGGGTCTTCGATTGCCTTTGCATGATCAATACTAGTAGCAATAATTCGGTTTACCGATATTGGTTTTTCCAGTAATGTAGACATGTAATAACATGTTTAGATCCAAGCTAAAAGTTAACTGTATCATATTTTTTTGTCCTATCGCATTAATTTTTTTATACTACTATATTCTTAGTAATATAAGACTATTTTTTAAGAGCACTATTAAATAAAAGATTACATTATCAATAAAATAGTAGTAAAATAAAAAATATAGAAAAAATAAAAATTCTGAGAAATATAGGGATTTACTGCCATATACATACTAAAAATGGCAAAAATCAGTAGTTTCTGAATCGAATCAAAATTAAGAATCGAGTTAAAGAGTACTTCCAGTAATGCGTTCATATGCAGAAACATATCGATTAGTCATTTTATCGATAATTTCCGATGGTATTGGTGGTGGAACAGGCTCATTTCCATCTGAGCGAACATCATCAAATTTCTTTTGATAGCCATTACTACTTAACCAGTCACGAAGAATTTGTTTATCATATGCATCCTGTATTTTTCCAACTTCATACATCTCTATAGGCCATAGTCTATATTCATCAGGACCTATTGAATCACCTAAAATTATTTTGTCATCTAATTTTCCAAATTCCAGCTTCAAATCAGCTAGAATAAACCCTGCTTTTTTGGAAATGACGTTCATTTTATTGTAAATTTCAATTGATTGTTGAGATAACCAATCGAATTCTTCTGCTGTGACCAAGTTTTGTGAGATGGCTTGTTGACGATTTACTGGTACATCATGAGTTGATTTTGTTGTAGGATCAAAAATTGGTTCAGGTAATTTTGATGCCAAATCAGTATCTGATCCATCTGGTATAGATATTTCACCAGATTTCCATCTTGTGACCATACTACCATAGAAATAGCCTCTTACAACACATTCAATTGGTAACATCTGTAATTTTTTAACTATAATTTCTGTATTTGATTTTATTTTAACAAAATGATTTGGTGTATCTATATTCTTAAACCAAAATTCTGCAAATTTAGATAACACCTCACCTTTTTTTGGAATCTCATCTTTGAATTTAACATCATATGCAGATACACGATTACTAAATTTGAAAAGAAGGGTTTCGTTATCTATCTCATAAACATCTTTGACTTTACCAGAATTAAGAAATTTCATTTAAGACCCCATCATCCCTGGCATTGCAATAGGTTCTCTATAGACTTTACTAACATATATTCCCTCATTAGCGGTGACTATGACATACTGTAATGAATTACCTGCTGGTGGTGATACAATAATATCTTGACCTGGTTTAAGAGTTCCAAGTGAAAGTATCTCGCCTTCACCAAAATTTACACGCACATTAGTTAAAGGTAAACTGCCCGTATTCTCTATAGAAACCCTAGCCATAATGAAAAGACTTTGTTTCTCTTTTGTAGGATCAACCATTATTCCATATTCTCCAGATGAAACACCTGTAGGAAAAAGGAAAAAAATTGCAGCAAAAATTCCAGATGCAGCTATCGAGATTGCTATAATTACAATAAATTTTGAATTACTCAATAGAATAACAACTGAGACTTAGTTTAAGAGATTTTCTTACTCTAATTTCATCATGGAGTTAAGAAAACTTGTATGCCATCCAAAATCCATTTTTTTGGTAGGTGAAATATTCTGTTTCAGCAAACTATCCATGATATTGGATAAATATGGATTTGAGCGATTGAATGATTTTTTATGGCATGAACATGAACACTTTTTGTCATCACAGCAATATTTTGCGCATGAAGTACACCTTAGATTCATTTTTCATACTTACAAATTTAGTATTTAACCTAATTACCTTGGATTAGTGGTTTATCGCAGAAGGTAAGATAAAGACCACCAAAATCCAGGTGAAAAATACTAACAAAATCTGTATAAAACATAGATCATCAAATTAATTATTTAATAATCAAGTTTTGTTATCTCGTAAATCTTCTGTCTAGAATCTCGAATTGAAACTTTCCTTTTAACATACCCCTTTTCTAAAAGATGACTCATGGCAAGGCGGACTGTTCTGTCTGGTAACATAGTTTTACTCGCTATCTCTTTTTGTGTCATTGATCCTTCATATTCCAGAATTTTTAATAATAATTTTGAGCTTGGTGGCATATTGTGCAAATCTTCAGCTAGTTGAACCTTTTTTGCTAATGCCGATATTGCAGTTGAATCTTTTTTTAATCTAATAATTTTTGCAGATGGAATAAATTTTGTCGCTTCAACTTTATTCTTAACTTTGTATCTATCTATTCCATCTAAAACAACTTCACACTGTAAACGAGCAGAAATTTCATCAATCTCAATTACACTATCGTTTGAAACAATTAATGGTCGCCTAATAATATCCAGTGAGTTTACAGAAATTATTCCAAATACTGATGAATCTTGAAAAATTACAGGTCCGCCAGCTGACATTGAATATGCAGAAGAGCCAATTGGCGTGGAAACAATAATACCATCACTACTGTCATGCCAAACCTCATCACCGTTAACTCGTAGTGTATGTTCCATTAACATTGCACTCCTAGATGAAAACACTGCTATATCGTTCAATACAGGATAAACATTTTTTCCATCAATTTTTACACCTAGTCTAGTAACTTCTTCAACTTTATAATTTAATTTTTTTAATTTTTTTACATATGTCGCAAATTCTTTAAGATCAATCTGTGCTAAAAATCCATTTGATTCCGATTCATTTATTCCTAAAACAGGTATAGTTGCATCAAATGTTCGATGAAAATAATTCCTAACGCCTCTATCTCCACCCAAAACAACTATGCAATCAAGTTTTTTAATTTTTGATTTACTTCCAATTTGAACATGTTCAATTCCAGAATCATCTAGAATTTTTTTAAGGTTATTTTGTGATGATGGTGTCAAACCAGTACCCGTAATTCCAACATTCATAGATGAATTATCTTCCTAAGTACAATATAATTGGCTTGCAAATTCCAAGGCTAAAATCATTATAAAAAATCTAGAATTCCTTTAATTTATCTAAAACAATTCTAAATATTTCATTATTATCAAGTAATATGCATGGTAAGTCATTTTCAGCACATGCCTGACCACTTTCAGTATCTCGTGTTACAAGTATCATTTCATTTTTCTTTGCAAAACTGATGATAGAATAATCAGTATGCAATTTTTTTCCTTCAGATCGTAATTTCTTTACACTAAATGCGTCAAATCCTAAATCACATAATTTTTCATCCATTCCATCATCCATCTCATCAATGAGAATTTTTTTTGTCATAGTAATACTGAAATGAAAATATTATTTTAATGTTGAAACAATTTTTTTAGCCTTTGTCACAATTTTTGATTTAGAATTACTAGTGATTTCTGGTTCAATTGTAATAAAAAACGAGTAAGACTTTGAATATAGAACTAATTGAGTAATGTTTTCACGTTCAACATGTATGAAATTCACTTTGCCCAATTTCTTATCAAATTCATGCCTCATTCTTCTCCTAATTGCAACGTGTTCACAAAATTTTTCCTCATTTGTTTTTTTCAAAAGTGACTGCAAGTCAGATTTCATTTCAGATGCAATAATTCTTCCATCTAGATCAATAATTGATACATAACGAATTTTACTGTTAACACGAAAAATGTTTGAGATTACTTGATTGAATTTTTGATTTTTATCCATTTGAATAGATTGATTTTGAGTCTCAATATAATCATTTTTTAGATAAATGGATTATATGCCCATTGTAATAATGCCTGTCTTTGTCTAATTCGACATGAGTAATCACCAGCTTTACAATTCTTTTTAATACCACCAATATGTCTTGGGCCAAATGCTTTCCATCTATCAATTTGAATTCTATCAACATTTGGAAGACGTCGTCCCATTGAGTATCTACAATACCATTGAAACCAACCTAACGGATCTTCTGAAAATATCCACCCTTTGGATTTCCATTCTAGTCTAGAAAGTCCTGCCTTTACACCAAAATAATTTAAATCCACATTAAACTGACTCTGACTAAGTTTTGCTTTTTTAAACCAGTTCTTGGGGTATTCATCAATGTTTTTCCCAAAATACCAGCCTCCAAACACTCCTAATTCTAACATTTTTTTTGGTGTTAGATGTGGTTTGAATTCATTTACAACCATAATGTACTTGAATAATTACAATTAATAAAAAAAGAGTAACAATGTGTGATTGCCTAGAAAATATAATAATAAATAATGAAGCTTAAAACAAATGAATAAGTTGACATGGAAAAAAATAGCCGAAAAAGGTGCAATACAAATTGGAAAAAGTAAAGAATTTGAAATCGAGGGGAAAAAAATTGCCGTTTTTAATCAAGATGGATATCATGCACTAGATTCAGTATGCGTTCATCAAGATGGTTCAATTGCACCTGAAGGGAAGATTGAAGGTGATATTGTAGAATGTCCACTACATTTCTGGCATTACAATATCAAAACAGGCGAACTTCTAGATTATTTGAAAGGTGTCAAATTACAGAAATACGATATAGATGTGAAAGATGATGGAATCTACATAGACGTCTAAAAAATATTAAGGAAATTTAGTATACTTTTAATGATATTATTTTAAATCATAATTATGAATGATAGTATCTTAAATGAAATTAAAAATCATAACTATCAACAACTTTCAGAAAAAATTCAAAATTCAATAGTTCAAAAATGTAATGACTATAACAAAAATGGTGTAGTTTTTGGTCTAAGTGGTGGAATTGATTCTGGGGTAATAGCATATCTCTGTTCAAACGTAATTAAAGAAAAAACACTTGCATTAATAATGCCAGATTCTAAAATTTCACCAAATGATGAAACTGAAGATGCAATTAAAATTGTAGACTCCCTTGGAATAAATTATAAATTAATTGATATTAATTCAATTCACAGGGAATACTATAACGTACTTGAACCTAATGATTTTGCTCTAGGAAATCTTAGAGCAAGAATAAGAAAAAATATTATGTACTATTATGCAAATTCAAAAAATCTTTTAGCTTTGGGTTCAAGCGATAAAAGTGAATACAATATTGGATATTTTACAAAATTTGGTGATGGTGCAGCTGACATTCTTCCAATTGTGTCACTTTATAAAATACAAGTAAGAGAAATTGCAAAATATTTGGGAGTGCCAGATAATATAATTAGAAAGAAAAGTAGCCCAAATCTATGGCCAAATCACATAGCCGAATCAGAAATAGGAGTAACATATGAAGAAATTGACTGTGTATTATACTGCCTAATTGATAAGAAAATTACAATAAATGAAACTGTTGCCCAAACTCAAATCAAAGAAGAAACTGTACAGAAAATCTACCAATTATACAAAAAAAGCGAACATAAACGAATAACACCTGAACATCTTTAAAATATGTACCATGTTAACGATAAAAATTCATGATACACTGACCAATAGTAAAAATGAACTAGAGATTAATAAAAAAATTAGAATTTATCTCTGTGGTGTTACGGTTTATGATGATTCACATATTGGTCACGCAAGAACAATTATAATTTTTGATACACTACGTAGATTTCTAGAATCAAAAAAAATACATGTAGAATTGATTCAAAATTTCACTGACGTAGACGATAAAATAATTAAAAGAGCAAATGATGAAAATGTTGAACCAAGTATAATTAGTGATAGGTTCATAAAAAATTATTTTGATGACTTTAGTCGGTTAAATATCAAGAATGCTACACAGTATCCAAAGGCAACTGAGCATATCCCAGATATGATTAATCTTATTCAGAATCTGATTGAGAAAGAATTTGCATATGTTGCAAAAAATGGTGTGTACTTTAAAGTTGCAAAATTCACCGAGTATGGTAAACTATCGAAAAAGAAAACAGAAGATCTTGAAAGTGGTGCACGAATAGAAATAGATGAATCAAAAGACAGCCCTTTAGATTTTGCATTATGGAAGTTTTCAGAAACAATACCATTTTGGGATAGCCCATGGGGGAAAGGAAGACCGGGCTGGCACATAGAATGTTCTGCAATGAGTATAAAGTATCTCGGTGAAAATTTTGACATACATGGAGGTGGTCGCGACTTAATTTTTCCGCATCATGAAAACGAGATTGCACAATCAGAATCATTCACTGGAAAACAATTTGCAAAAACATGGATGCATGCAGGAATGATTACAATAAATGGTGAAAAAATGTCAAAGTCACTTGGAAATATAAAATCTGTTAATCATGTACTGACTAACTGGGGACCAAATGTCATTCGACTTTTCTGTATGTCTGGACACTATTCAAAACCAATTGATTACACTGAAGATCTACTAAAAGAGAATCTAGTAAAATGGAGGCAGGTGGAAACTTGCTATTATGAACTAATTCTTGGTGATGGTAGTGGTGATGTAAAAACTGTTAAAGAGATGATTGAATCACACGAACGAAAATTTGATGATGCAATGAGTGACGATTTTAATACATCGCTAGCATTAACCTCATTTTTCGATATGATAAAAGAACTTAATGCACTTGCATCAGAAGAAAAAATCTCAAAACAAATCTCTGATATTGCTATACCAATTTTAGATAGACTATTGAATATTTTAGGTTTAAAAATAACTAAAGTTACAGATGAGGAAAAAGCATCCATTATTGAACTAATTAAAAATAGAGATGAAATGAGAATAAAAAAACAATTTGATGAAGCGGATGAAATTCGTGATAAAATTCTATCCCTGGGCATTACTCTAATTGATCATAAATCAAAAACACTCTGGATGAAAAAAGAAATTATTAAGAGTGATTCTTAGATATCCCTAAACTTGACCATATTGTAAAAGTATGAACCATTACTTTCAATTAATCCCTTTTTGGGAATTTTTTCAATCCCAATGTTTTTACTTTCTAGTGCAGCTTGTGCAGCACCACCCGCAAAACATAATGCCCAAAGAAAATCATTCTCTTTTAACATTGTACAACAAAATGTTGCACAAAAAATATCTCCAATACCAGTAGTGTCATGTAAATGAATATTTGGTAAACTAATTGAATAAATTTTATCTTTTATAAGAAGTGAGATATTTTGTTTGTCTGTAAGTATGACATTTTCTACTCCCTGATTTTGTAGTAGTTTCATCCCATCATGACCATCAGTCCCTGTAAGTGATCTCAATTCATCTGAATTTGTTTTGATTGCAGATATTCTAGATAGATCAATTGAAGTTTGCTCTAAAAAAATTTCATTTTGAGTATTTTTTCTTCGTAGAAAGCCTTGTGGATCAAGCATTATAAAATCAGATATTCCTTTAATTTTAGAAAATACATCTGATGAAATTTCATCAAACACAGGGCTAATTAGCAACCCATCAGTCTTGACATCATTAACAAAATCTATTGCTTCGCACTTCTCTTGCAAAAACAATTTTCTGTCAGAATCATCAATATCTATTCTAAATCGAGTTGTTTTTGTTTCAGAAAGTGGATTATATGTTGAAATTTTTTCATCTAGTAATTTTTGTTGTAATGGGAAATCGGGACCATATTTTGTAAAAAGATCAACATCAAATTTTAAATTTTTACTTGTGAATGCACAATAACACGCTGGGCCCCCTGCAACATCGTTCTGTGAACCATCAAGTACTATACTATCAATTGTACAATGTGAAATAACCGCAATTTTCATAATCTATAACTATATTATCTTGATTTAGCATTTTGTATTTCAGTTAAACAGGCTTTACAAAGTGTTTTACCTGAGTCAAGATATACTTCAACATTAGACCTGAAACATTTATGACATAGCCCATTCATATCCCGTAATCCAATTAGTTCTTTAAATTCTTTCAACTTCACTCATTCAAATTTCATTATCGCATTTATATAGAGAATATCTAGATTAGAGTTATGCCATTAAAGCGAGCTAGTAGAGGAAGAAGAAAAGGTGGTAAAGGTTCATCGGGAGTAATTCAATGTGTTAACTGCGGTGGAACGGTACCAAAAGATAAGGCAAAAAAAGTAACATCAAGACTTAGCCTTGTTGAACATCAACTAGCAAAAGAACTTAGAGCCCAAGGAGCATACATTGCAGCGCCCAAAGTTACAAAATGGTATTGCATATCATGTGCAATTCATTTTAAAGTTCTAAAAATTAGATCTGCTGAACAAAGACGACAGCATACAAAACTTCGCTAGAGTTTTTTAATACTTTTTGACATAACAGCTAAACGTTGAATTAATGTTATAGATGCAATTATTACAACAATTATTACTGCAATTTCCATAAATCCTATAATTCCAACTATTGCTATAACCAAGAGTCTTTCAGCTCTTTCACCAATACCGATACCTTGTAATTTTATTTGTGCGGCATCAGCCTTTGCTCGAACATAACTTACAAGTAATGAAAGTGTAATTGCAAGAAAAACAAGATATGGCTCGGCATAGCCACCTATGAGAATTCCAAAAAATATTGCTACTTCAGCAATTTTATCAAATACAGAATCTAAAAAACCACCGGTTTTTGAAATTTTATTTGTGTATCTAGCAACCTGACCATCTACTATATCAAAAAAACCTGAAACTAGAAGTATGATTCCACCTAAAATTAATGAATACTCAACATTTATTCCATAAATAAGTGATGCAGTAAATGCAAACACTAAACCAACAACTGTCCAAACATTAGGTGAAATCCCAGTAGATGCAAATGCACGACCAATATTTTGTAAATATGGTTTTAATGACTCACGTAAATTATTTAGCAATATTTTACCTCATTATGTAATATAATTGAATTCAAAAAAAACACTTTCATTTAATATTCATTGCGATTATAGTTGAAATCATTTTTGCAGCTAATGATGCTGTTGAACCATTATCAAATGAAGGATTAAGCTCAACTACATCAGAGCCAACAATTTTTTTATTTTCTAATGAAGTGACCAAATCATATAATTCTCTAGACGTGATGCCTACTGCCTCGGGGTTTCCAACTCCTGGTGCAAACGCTGGATCTACTACATCAAGATCAATACTAACATACAATTCATCAAATGTGGATATAGAATCTTTTAATTGTCTACATGCATTACCTAGTCTAATCTCTTTATCAGAAATTGAATTAATTTTATTCTTTGTTAAGAATTCTAATTCATCTTTTACAAATGAACGTGCTCCAACATGCACAATATTATCTGCTCCACGTTTCTCAACAATTCGTCTTAGATATGCAGCATGACTTAATTTTGTATTAGCATACTCATCACGTAAATCATAATGGGCATCAAAAACAACATAACCAACCTCTTTAGGAAAACTCATGTAAGAACCTAATGTAAGTAAATGTTCTCCACCAAGTATCACTAATGGTTTTTTCTCTTTTCTCAATTCATTTGTTATTTTTTCTACCATTTCTAACATTTCAGTTGCAACAACTGTATGCTGTATATTTCCATAATCTTTGATGTTAGCAATTTCTAAATCAACTTGAAGATTAGGATGAAAAATTTCTATATTGTTAAATGCGTCACGAATTACATCTGGACCAAAACGACATCCTGGCTTATACGAATGAGTTGAATCAAAAGGAACCCCAAAAATATTTGATACAGGATCTGATTTATCATCTGGACTTACAATCATTGGTGATTGTGTTAGATACAATTCTTTGTAGCTCATGTCACTCATCTGAAAATGAAAAAGTACCCAGAAATAAACTCATACCTGTATAATTGGTCGTTTTGATAATAATAGAGGCATATTTAGTTTAGAAAATGGCTTATTGCTTGTTAAACCACTTATTTCAGAGATAAATTCATCAAATGATAAATCTCTAACATTGTTTGAATTTCTATCTCTTACACTTAGATTTGTAGAAGCAATTTCTTTTTCACCAATTACAAGAATGTATCTAATCCATTCTTTTTCAGCATCACGAATTCTTTTTCCTATACTATCATTACGATCATCAATATCCACACGTATATTTTTTTGAGATAATTTCTTAGAGAGATCTTTACTAAAATCCAAAAATTCATCTGTAAGTGGGATTATTCTAACTTGGGTTGGTGCTAACCACAAAGGCAAAGATGGCTTTCGACCTTCTTTTGCATCTTTAGCTGATTTTTCTAGAAGAACATACATTATTCTTTCAATTGCGCCACTAGGTGAATTATGTAATATGATTGGATTCTTTGTTTGGTTTCGCTCATCTACAAATTCTATTCCATATCTATTTCCATTCTCTACATCAATCTGATCAGTAGACAATGCAGATGCCTTGCCTAAATTATCAATATAATTAAATTCCCACTTCAAGACAAAATAAAAAAATCTCTCCTTCCACATTTCTACAAGAACTGGCTTTCCAATTTTTTTCACCATTTCAATTATTAGATCCTTATTTTCATTATAGAATTCTTCAGTAAGTCTAATCGCCATTTCATAATCATCACGTATTATACCAAGGCCATCTAATACATCACGAGATAAATCAAATCTTGTTCTAAACTCATCAATTGCCTGTGACATATCCTTACAGAATGCATGACAATCAGGCATTGTAAATGCTCTAAGTCTTCGTAACCCAACCAATTCGCCAGATTGCTCACGTCTAAAACTATATCTTGTAAGCTCGTACAATCTGTATGGTAAGTTTTTGTATGATATTTGAAAATCATTTGCCATTAAAAATTGACCAAAGCATGCTGCAAATCTTAAGAAAAGTTTTTTCCCTTCCGAGTCAATATTATACTGCCTTGCAGGGAATCTATTGAAGTAGCTTTCCATACTTGGATGATGTGAATCATACATAATCGGTGTCTCAACCTCAAAGCCACCATAATCTCTAACCTTATCAGTTACAAATTGTTCAATTTGCGATTTTATTAAACGCCCATTTGGAAAAAATCTCATGTTACCTTGATCAGAGGCTGACTCATAATCAGCAATTGCCAATTTTTTCATTAATGCAACGTGTGGAGGTGGTTCTTCTACATTTCTTTTCTTAGCAGATTCATATTTTGCTAAAACTTCAAGTTGTTTATTTTGAGTAAAATTGAAAGTTTCAATATCTTGCATTTTGCCGTCAGGTGTAAGTATATGCCAAAATGATTTTATTTTTGATTCAGATTCGAGCGCAGTCGAAGTTTTTTCTTTTTGTGATTCTGATGTAATTACTTTTGAACTTTCAGCTAATGGATGACCTTTTACCTTAACTTGATATGATTTTGTCCATCCAAATGGCGCATGGCTAACATCAATACCCTCAAAATTCTCTTCTAATGATTTTAGAATAGCAAGTGCAGTAGATGGGGATGCAAGATTAGCGCTAAGATGTGCATACGGATACAAAAGTAATTTTTTTGATCCGATTTTTTCCATTGACTCTTTAATCTGTGAAACTGAATTCTGTACAACATGTTCATCATCACCTTTTTCAATTGCCACAAAACATACAACAATTTCATCTAATTCTACAGTATTTGGTTCAACATCTTCAGCTACTGAAATTTCTTTTTTAATTGGTGTATACTCTATTTTATCACAATGTAATTGTAATATTCGCATGATTTGAGATTATTTGTTTAATTGAATTAAGTGTTATGATGCTGTTAATTTGAATTAACTAAAACCTGCAGCAAACCTATCGCCTTCTTTTACAGGATCAATATCTGTAGTCTGTTGCATTTTAAGATAAAGAAATGCCTCATTGACAATTTCTTTTACAGTAGAAATTTCAATTTTTAGTTCTGTTGCTGCAAAATTAAAATATCGTTCTAATACTACTGGGTCGTGTTCATCAGGAGAGATATTATCAGTTTGAAGTTTTTTAACAATTTCTAAGACAAATGAATTTCGCTCTGAATCATCCATATTAATTATAAATTTTATTAGTTATTTAAAAATCAATTAGATACTAAATTTCATTTTCATCATGACCTACAATATGATTTTCACAGTAATATAGATCGTTCATGTTACAATAAAAAATCGAAAAGTCATCACATAATGCACATTTTGGTTTTTTATCGTCATCTGATAATTTTATGTGGTATATTTTACTAGCCATTTTGCATTTTCAGAGTATTATCTAATGAAATAATCAAACGTAGTATTAAACCAGATAGACCTAAATTATTTCTTAATAGATCTGCTGATTTTTCTAGTGTAATGTCATCCAAATTACCTTCTTCATATTTTGCTTCTATTGAATGCTCATTAGTTTCAAGATAGGCAGTGATAATTGAGTTGGGGATATGCTGATGATTTGCTTTATTATAAAATCTAAGTTCAAGTGCTTTAATTTTGTAATCATTTTGAACCATATTCACATTTGATAACAAAACTAATTTTTTATCTGGATTTCTTTCAAGACCATCAAATTCATTCACATCATTAATTTTCACAATAATATTTGATTTCTGAGTGTTATAATCACTACTCTATGCACAAAAACCTTATAATATATAAAATTTAGAACATGTTTTGTTATGGACTATGGAAAACTATGTTCTGAATTGTTAGAACTTGATGAAAAAATAAGGTATGTTGGTGTTTACAATTCTTTTAGTGGAGATGTATTTGAAAAAATGCAGGGGGGAATTTCACGACATTTTGATAAAGACCAAACTCGTAAATCAATGACACAGGCAATTATGAGATGGAAAACCAGAATGCATTTTGCCGATGAGATTGGTGCCCCAGAATATTCAATGACAAAATATGGGAAGGTTAACCGTATTACAATGGCGTGTGGAAAAGATGGCTTGCTTATGTTTAGTACAGAGGTAGATGCACATCCATGTGATGTAATTAGTGATGTAAAGAAAATAGTAGATAATTACACCAAATCAGATGAAAATAATGAAAGTAGAAGAATACGTTCCTAGTTGATTATAACACTAAAGTTAAATTAATTACTTTTTATTTGTTTTAGCCTTTCTTCTTGCTGCTTTTTGATCTGCAAAACGTGCATGCTTACCAGTTTTTCTTTTTGCCAATATTATTTGAATAAAACTGCAATTCTTAAACCATTCTACTGTAAAAAAATAAAAAGAGCCATAAAATGGAGAATTTGTGGATAAAACATTTGTTATAGTTGTATGTGCAATTGCAATAATTGGATTTTCTGCATCTGCATACATTTTTGGTCAGACTGACATAATTTCAGAATTTGGTAGTATTACTGACAATACTTCTGCTAAAAAAGCTGAAATCATTAATGAAGTAAAGAGATGTATTAACGAAAATAAAGTAGGTAGTGGTTCAGTTACACTAAACTCATTTGAGAATAACTTTCTTACAAATATTATAAATCAAGTTGAAAATACTAACGATCCTGCAACACTTGATAGGATTTCAGAACAAATTTACACTATTACTGCATGTAAGCAAAATTAGAAACAACTAGAAACGGTCGAAACGTGCTCGCTCTAGATCTCTACTACCTTTAGTTTCTTTTTTCCATTCTTTATAGTGTGTTTTACATAAAGCAGTTTTTTTTCCATCTGATGATACACTTAATCCTGCATCCTCAACTTTACCTGTATTTAATGAGCGAACTGCATCATTATCACAACCGCTAACATTACACTTTGCACCTTTGCCAACAATCCCCATATGTTACATTTTTCTTTAGTATTAATAAAGTTGAAAATGATTTATTTTTTGTTCGTTTATAAATGGCTCAACATGCCAGATGGTATGGGAACTAAAAATAAATCACTATCAACTAATGAAAAAAACCAAAAAGGAAAAGATGGTAAAAATAAAAAAGATAAGAAAGGTCCATCAGAAAAAAGGGAAGTATCTGTTACAATTAATCAAAACGAAGCAGAGAAAATTATTCAAAATTCCAAAGTTATAACAGCACATGATCTAGCAAAACAGACAAATGTAAAAATTTCAACTGCAAATGCATTTCTTGTCAAATCACTTAACGAAGGAAGTGTAAAGAGGGTTGGTGGATTTAGTGGTCACCACATTTATGTCCCAGCATCACAATAGAATTTTAATTCAGTACCAGATGTCACGGTAGATAAATCATCAACATTATCAATCATTTTACCTATTGATGTCATTTCTTTTCCAACTTTTACATCAGAATGAAAAAAACAAATTAATTTTCCGATAGGAAGGAATGCTATATCTCCTTTCTTGAATTCTTTTCTACTTCGCTCAATTCCAGAGTCAATTGATGTTTCAAAATAAACTATGCTTTTACCTAAAAAATGTGCATTGCCTTGAATTGGTAAAGATCTCATTATCTTACCAACAGTTTTTGGTGAAAGATGACGTTTTAATTCACATTTGATAATTTTCTGACTATCAATTTGTAGGACAAGGTTTTCCCTTGAAACGGAATTTTCATTCATTATTTCGATAAATGTTTGGATTATATAATGGCATTTTTCAGATTAAGTACTTGTCAGAAATTAAAAATGATGAAGCTGCTGGTACAGAAAAAGCAGTTGTTGAAGAGGTAGTTGATGAACTTCCTGAAGAATCACCTGAAGTTGAATCTGATGAAGATATCAAGGCTGATGCTAGTTTAGTAAAAGCTATTGATACATACAGAAAGATCAAAGAAATAGACAAGGAATTAACTGAAAAAGAACAAGCAACTCTAGATGAAGAATGTGAAGAAATACGAAGTCGTCCAATTGTTGAAAATGATAAAGTGCATGAAGTAGTGGAATTAGTTAGTGATAATAAAATTCTCATGGGGCCACCTACACTAACAAGATTTGAAAAAGCCAGAATAATGGGTGCACGTGCATTACAGCTATCACTCGGTGCACCACCGTTCATTGACATTCCTCAAAATGCAACTACATCATTAGATATTGCAATGGAAGAATTAGATCAACGTGTTATTCCAATTACAATTAGACGAGTCAATCCTAATGGAGACTTTCAAAATATCCCATTATTTAATTTTAAATAAAATGAACCAATCGTCCATCTAGTTTAAAAGATTATTTGGATGAAAAATAATTAATTTGATAACAGAAGATTCGGATCAATCAATAGATAGTTCGAATAGTGAGTTCACCATCACAGATGCGCCTATAATGCAAACTGCCATAGATGTGTTAACAAAACTTTCGATTAATAATAAAATGATACTAAAAGCATATGGTGAAACTATTCCTAATGCAGTTGCTATTGCAAATATAATTACTGAAAATATGTTAAAAGGTAATTCGAAAATTGACCAAATTTTACTTGATAGTGAAATATCTGTAGATGAAGGTATGACATCAAATATTAAAATTATTTTATTAAAAAATTAATAGACGCTTCCAGGTCCTTTTAGAAGCATATTTTCACATTCCTTACATACTGCTTCATCAATATCTGATTCCAAATTATGATGTATGTCACATATTAGAAGACTGGATTTGATATAATTACAAAGCCCAATGAATTTTGAAAGGCTTGATGGTGAATATGCTCTATCAGAAGCAAGATCTGTACTAATCTCAGAAATCATTTCAAAGACTTGTTCTTCTGCAACAAGTTTTTTTATTAATTCTGGATCACCTCTAGTTCCACGAATATAGTTACTAACTGCAGCTTGTGTAACACCAAGCATCTTTGATATTTGATCTTCCCTGATCTCATGTTTTTCGGCTAATGTTTTAGCCAAGATTGCGCGTAACGCAGGGATAAGAGTTTTTGATTCAATTTCTGCAGGTAATAGCATTACATCAACGTATTTGTTATCAGATTTAAATTGTTAGCAAATTAGCTTACCTTAACAATTTACATAAAAAACAAAATTTAAGTTAAAATTTCTACAATGCAATATACATGAGTAATAAAATAGAAATTTACAAGATACTTGATAAGGTGATATCTGAGTGTAAGTCAAACTGGATATCATTATCAGGTGGATTAGATAGTAGTATAATTGGATATTTCATTAAAAACCGAAGCCCAAATTCTCTTGCAATTATCACAAAAGATTTTCTTGGAGCAGATTTGACATACTCACAGATCATCGCAAAACATCTGGATATACCACTAGAGATCAATTATGTAAGTACAGAGCAAATTCTAGATGGAATAAAAAATACAATAAAAATACTGAAGAATTTCAATGATATTGAGATTAGAAATTCTGTTGTAATGTACATGTCATTGGAAACATTACATAAAAAAAATGTAAAAACTGTTCTAACAGGCGATGGTGCAGATGAAATTTTTGCAGGGTATAACTTTCTTTTGAACAAATCTACAGCGGAACTTGAAGATGAACTAAAACGTATTAAGAAAGTAATGCATTTTTCTTCTCAAGAAATAGCAAAAACATTTGGAATTGAAATTGAATCTCCATTTTTAGATAAACGTATTATAGAATTTGCAGATACTATCCCAATTTCTATGATGGTCAACAATAAAAATGAAAAAGTTTTTGGTAAATGGATATTAAGAAAAGCTTTTGAAGAGTATTTACCAAAAAGCATAGTTTGGAGGGAAAAATCTCCCATGCAAGATGGTGCAGGAACTGTAGGCCTCTCAGACCTTTTTGAAAGCATTATCAGTGATGAACGTTTTGCAAAGAAATCTGAAAAAATAAAAACAGAAGATGATGTAATAATTCGAAGTAAAGAATCACTACACTATTATGAAATCTTTAAAGAAAACTTTGAAATTCCAGAAAAATCTGACACTGGTAAAAATCATTGCCCAGACTGCAATTCAAAAATTGGTGAGAATTCAAAATTTTGTAGAATGTGTGGAAAATTCCCTATCTAATTCTTGTATTTTCGTGGCTTTTTGATAAAGATCTTTCTACAGCCGTTACAGCAGAAATAATATTTCTTATCTTTAAACTCATGTACTATAGCCAAACTTTCGTCAAACTCTAGACCACAAACAGGATCAGTAACTGACATGATTCATTGCTAGATTACGCGTATTTATCTCTAAGTGAGATTCTATGAAACAAGTTTTTTTACAGTATTATGAAATTCATTTTCAGAAAAAGGAGGAATTTTCATTGCTTCTAGATTTTCACTTACATGTGCAGCACTTTTTTGTCCGATTAATGGGGCAAGTACTCCAGGTGTTGACCTAACAAACTGTAATGCACCTACAGATGGTGTAAAATTTGAAAATGCCTGAGAGTTTTTTACCCAGTCCAACAATCTGCCTTGCATTAATGGAACACTAGTAAATACACCAACTCCCAATTTTTGTGCACACTCTAAAATTGAAACCTGCTCTTGTTCATATGTTTGATTTTTCTTGATATATGCCTGATCAAAATGAAAATTATATGGTAACTGTATGAATCTAAATCCATGATTTTCACCGCCGATTTTTTTTGCAATCGTAATTACTTTTTCTAATGACAAAAACATATTGTTACTTTCATCTGTACGAAAACATTCCCATGTTGCCATTCCATAAAAACGAATTTTTCCTTCTTTTCGTTTTTCTTCATAAAATTCTATGACAGAAGTAAGTTTTGTCAAAAATTCTTCCTTTGGTAATTCAGGATGACCTTCTACTGCATTATGTAAATACATTAAGTCGATACATTCTAAATCCAAATTCTTGAGACTTCTATTTAGCTGGTCTTCAAGATATGGTATAGTCATACAATGATAACCAGATGAAATGTCACCCTCCTTTACAATTCCAGGTTTTCCAAGTTCACGCATTACGTACTGCATTAAATCCTCCTGAATGTCGCCATCATTTGTAACATAGCCATTTTTTGTAGAAACAAAAACTTCATCCCTTGATATTTTATTATCTTCTACTAGATCAGAAATTGCCTTTCCTACTGAGCGTTCTGCTTTTTGAGCACGATAATTAATTGCAGTATCAATTACGTTTACCCCAGACATGATAGATTTTTTCACTGCTTCTTTTACAGCTAAATCAGTCTCAGAATCTGGATTTCCAAGATATGTTCCAATTCCAATATTTGACATGCTTAATTCTTGAAATATATTGAAATTTTTATCTGATACAAAATCATGCTTTTCTGAAAAGTTTTTTGTCCCTTCTGGTGTTGCAAAACCGCTAATCATAAATAATATTCAAACTAAACTGTATTTCTATGTATATCGTTATCTAATCTACTTAATCAGAAACCCAATAACAAACAGCGCGCCTGCAACCCTGCTAAACATAAGCGTTGATTTCATTGATGAAATGATTTTATCTTCATCTGAAATTGATGATTTTAGTTTTTTTACTGAATTTATTATCATTGGTATTGCCGCAAGTGAGATTAGACAGAAAACTGGAATCATAGATATCATAACGCAGCCAATAATTACTCCATATGAAATAACTGGAAAAACATAGAAAATTGACACTGCCTTTTGTCTTCCAAGTAAAATTACCAATGTTCTTCTACCTTTTTCCTTGTCAGCATCGTGGTCTGGAAATGATGTAACAAACAAAACCAAAGACGACAAAACACCTACAACTATTCCACTTAGAACAGAAACATCTGTGAGTTCAGAGTTTTGAATGTAATATGTTCCCATTACAATCAAAGTTCCTTTCACTGCAACAAATACTTCAGCCAAGCCCCAGTTGACAATTTTTGTAGAATAGAAATAGATTGATACTATTGCAAATGCAAGAATCACACCAATTACAACGCCATGTAGTACGACAAAGTAACCACCTATCAGTCCGCCTATAACTAAAAATAAAATTCCAGCATTGTAAACACTTTTTGGTTTTAGCAAGCCTTCTGGAAGAACACCTGTGCCACCACTCATTGGAGTACGTTTTGTCTTCGTATCTATTCCACGCTTAAAGTCCCAATAATCATTTAGAAGATCAACGCTTGCATGTAATGCAATAACACCACCCATTGTAAGTATGGCTTGAAAAATATCAATACTTCCAGAATGCCACCAAGTTATAGAAAGACCTAAAGAAACTGCTATGACTGATGCTAACAAAAATCTAATTCGAATAGCTCGAAGCCAATATGATATCATATACGATTTTTAGCCCAATTCATATAATAATTATATCTAGTGTAAAAATAAAAAACAGACTAAACCAGTGATTCATCGCTTATGCTGATTGGTTTTCTTCCGTTGAATCCAGAATCCATATCATGCCAAAATTTTATTTCAGTTTCGCCATCCTTCCAACACAGCCAAACATCCTCATCAAATCGCTTTGAAGGAAAGTCAAGTAATCCTTGATCTAAGCCTTTTAGTGAAACACCAGTTGCCTCAAGGTCTTCGATTAATTGATAGAACTTTGTCATCTCTGAGTTTAGTTTTTGTTTTTTTGTTATGTATTCTTCGAAATTACTTCCTGACGACATTGTAATTTGAAGTTCTTGTTCTGCTTTTATGATTTCATTTTTTTGTTTTTTTAAATTATTGAATTTTTCGATTACATTTGGTAATGCCTCATTTGCACTCTTAATTGTAAAGTATGTGAACATGACAATAAACCAAAATCGGTTAATTAAAACATATCCTGGTTTTTACATATCATTTATTTATCAATAATTTGACTACTGTATATGGGATGGGAGGAAGACCTACAAGCAATGATCACCAATACGGTGGAACTTGCAATTTCCCAAAAGGATTCATATTTCAAAGAAATAGAGGCAAGTAATCAACTCCTAAATGTTAAAGACCCAAAAGAATATGTTTTTGGATTAATCATGGGACAAGTTTTGATGGGTGGTATTGGAACACTTGCAAGCATAAAAATGCAACAGGGACTGGGAAATCCAACACCACAAGATCAACTTATGGTACGTGATATGTTATACAAACTAGTTCCACAAATACGTGAAAGAATTTTTGAGTAGTAAATTGGCAAACAAGATTAAATGTTCACATATTTTAGTTGAAAAGCAAAGTCATGCATTACAACTTCTTGAAAGGATAAAAAATGGTGAAAAATTTGGCAAACTAGCAAAAGAAAATTCTACAGACTCTGGCAGTGCAAAAAGAGACGGAAGTCTTGGTTATTTCTCTAAAGGAATGATGGTAAAGCCATTTGAAGAAGTTGCGTTCAAGTTAGAAATTGGGCAGGTTTCTGAGCCTGTAAAGACACAGTTTGGATATCATATTATCAAGCGTTTTTCATAATCTTAGAAAAATTCATCAAGTGATTCTGAAGAGTTCTTTTCAAGTTTTTTGGATAATTTTTCACCCATTGCCTTGGCAGATGTAATTTTTCTTTTTCCAATCCAGTAATAGACCTCATCAATTGTATCTTTTGCAATTAATACAACAAGACGTCCTGCCTCTTTTCTTCCAGTTCGACCCTTTCTCTGGATAAATCTAATTGAGCTTGGAACATTGTCATAAAACACTACCAAATTCACTTCAGAAATGTCAAGTCCTTCCTCCCCTACACGGGTTGCGACTAAAACCTTTGTTTCACCATCACGAAACCGTTGTATAGTTTCAATTTGCTTTTGTTGTTTAAGACCAGTTTCTCCCGCCTTACCAATTAAAAATTCTGACTTTATTCCCATACTTAGAAGTTTATCATTTATGACTTTGACAGAATCACGATAACTTGTAAAAATTAAGACTTTATCATTTACAGTTGAAAGAACTTCTTGAAGTTTTAGAATCTTTGAATGTTCTATTCCTTTTGACTGTGCAATCTTTGCAAGTTGTACTGCACGTGTAAAGTTTGGGTCCACTTCAAATAATTCCTTTATTCCAGCACCTTTCTTTTTTTGTGTTCTATCACAAAAATTAAGAAATGATGTAACACCGTGTGCTTCAAGTATATTCAAGGCATATGTTATCCTAATTGCAGTAAATAGTGGCTTTGCTGATCTTCTATTTTGAGTAAGAACATACTGTCTTATACGAAGTAATGCGGAAAGCGATTTGTTATCTTTTGAAATCTGAAGGCCATTCTTTCGCATTTGTGTGTATCTTTCATCTAATGCAAGTCTAAGACATGTTTGAATTGCTTTCATTTCTAATGGGAGATCTACATTAATCCACTCAGTCTTTGTTTCTTGGATGTACGGCTTAACGTCAGGACTTTCGTCTGTCTTTTGTAGTATTGATTGTATACGTAATGAATTAGTAATTTCTTCAGCTTTTTGCTTTTCGCTAGGAAGTGTTGCAGTCATTCCTAAAAAGCGGACATTTTTTGAAAAATTACTGGCAATTGCAGTATATGCATAATCACCTATTGCCCTATGTGCTTCATCAAAGATTACTAGGCTGAACTGATCAGGGGAAACAATTTGTCTCTGTAAGTCATTTCTTGTAATTTCTGGTGTTGCACAAATTATACTATTTATCCAAAGTTTTTTTCTTTTAGAAATTAGATCTTCTCCTGTAATAATTCCAATGTCATCTAATAGTACATTCTCCTTAAGAAATTCATAGTGCTGGTTTACAAGAACACGTGTTGGAGCCAAAAACAATACCCCACCTTTTGCCTGTGACAGATAATCAGCAATAATTTGCAATGCTATAGTAGTTTTCCCAAGACCTGTGGGTAAAACAACAAGTGAATTTTGATTTTTTGCATCATTAGCAAGTGATACCTGATACTCTCTGAACTCTATAGAATTCGGTTTTATTAGTTTGTGAGATATGAATTCCTTAGACATTAAGAAAATTACTGATCGAAGTCTTTTATGTTTTCTAATAGTAATTTATTGTCTAATTGTTTAACTTGCATTGTTTTTAGTGTCAGTGTTATATTGAAGATGATTAGATATTTTCTATGAGTGAGCAATTCAAGAGACCTTCTTGGGATGAATATTTTATGCTGCAAGCAGAATTGGCAAAACTCCGCTCTAATTGCATTACAAGACAAGTAGGTGCAGTAATTGCACGAGAACATCGGCAGTTAGCCACAGGATATAATGGCACTCCTCCAGGAATAAAAAATTGCTATGAAGGTGGATGTCAAAGATGTACTGATAGAATGAAAGATAAAATAAAATCTGGTGAAGCATTAGACAGGTGTGTCTGTAATCATGCAGAGGCAAATGCTATCATGCATTGTGCCATACTTGGAATTGAGGCAGGAACACATGGAGCAATACTTTATTCGACATTTGTTCCTTGTCTAGAGTGTACAAAAATGGCAATTACAATCGGAATTAAAAAATTTATCTGTCTTGATGAATATCCAGAAACTAATTATGATTTAATCAAAGAAGCTGGAGTTGAAATTGAAATATTAAATAAAAATAAAATTGAGCAATGGGCAAAAATGCTATTATCTACAAATGACTGAAAATGCAATCAGGACGTACTATAATTCAATTTGAGGAAGTAAATAACCTTCCAAGTTCAATATTAATATCTGCAACATATCATAGTCAAAAAAAGAAAGCAGTCTTAAAATTTTATGAGCCAAAATCACAAAAAATTTTTCTATGGACTGATAAAACTGGTCATAAACCATACTGCTTATCAAAGCTTTCACGTGACGAACTAGACTTTCTTTCAGAAAGACAAGACGTCTTAAAGATTGAGGAAGTTACAAAACGAGATACACTAAATGATAAATTTATTACAGTTTCAAAAATTATCGTAGATGATCCTCTAGCAATAGGTGGAACACAAACTTCAAAAAGTATCAGAAATGAAATTGAATCTTGGGAATCTGATATAAAATATTATGAGACATATCTGTATGATTCTAAACTGATTATTGGAAAATATTATAAAATTATTGATGACAAAATTATTCCTGATGATTCAGAACTTACAGATGACACTAAACTTGCACTGAAAACACTACTCTGGGATAAATTATCAAATTCAGGAATGGCTGATACAAAAGAATTCCAAGATGCAGTATCTGATTGGGCACAACTTCTCAACCAACCAATTCCAAACATTAAACGACTCAGTCTTGATATCGAAGTAGAATCAGAAATTGGTAGAATACCAGATGCTAAAATTGCAGAAAAAAAAGTAACAGCTGTAGGATTTGAAGGAAGTGATGGATTAAAAAAAATTCTTGTACTAAAAAGAGAAGGCATTGAAGATGGTGAAAATGACTTGGATCCAAATATTGAATTAAAATTTTTTGACAGTGAAAAAGAACTAATCGAGGAGACTTTTGATTTGGTTGAAGAATACCCTGTCTTACTTACATACAATGGTGACGGATTTGATCTTCCATATCTTTACAATAGAGCAAACAGGCTTGGAATTAGCAGATCAAGAAATCCATTTTACATGATGCGAGATTCAGCCACCTTACAAAGAGGTGTACATCTAGATCTTTATCGAACATTTTCAAATAGAGCATTTCAAATCTATGCATTCGGTCAGAAATATACAGATTTCTCACTGAACAGTGTTTGTAAAGGAATTCTAGGTGAGGAAAAAATTGATCATGATGAAGAAATTGGTGATATGACATATTACAAATTAGCAAAATACTGTCAAAATGACGCTAGACTGACATACAAACTGACTAGCTTCAACAATGATTTACTGATGAATTTACTAATTGTAATTACAAGAATAGCAAGAATGCCAATTGATGATATTGCAAGAATGGGTGTATCACAATGGATTAGAAGTTTAATGTATTATGAACACAGAAAAAATAATTTACTTATTCCTCGTCGTGCAGAGCTTGACAATAAATCAATTGGTGTTGCAAATGATGCTGTAATCAAAGATAAAAAATATCGTGGTGGAATGGTAGTTGAACCAACTGAAGGAATTCATTTTGATGTTACAGTGTTAGATTTTGCAAGTCTGTACCCAAGTATCATCAAGGTAAATAACTTATCATATGAAACTGTACGTTGTCCCCATGAAGAATGTAAAAAAAATATGATACCACAAACAAATCACTGGGCATGTACTAAGAAAAATGGGCTTACATCATTGATAATAGGTTCACTTAGAGATCTTCGTGTCAACTATTACAAAAGTCAAGCAAAGAAAAAAGATATTTCTGAAGAAGATAAACAGCTATATACGGTTGTTACTCAGGCTTTGAAAGTTATACTAAACGCTAGTTATGGTGTAATGGGTGCAGAAATATTTCCACTCTATTTTCTTCCTGCAGCAGAATCAACTACCGGCATGGGAAGACATATCATATTAGACACAATTGAAAAATGCAAAGAGTCTGACATCGATGTTCTATATGGTGACACAGATTCAATATTTGTTAAAAATCTTAACCAAGAGCAAATAGAAGTATTGATAACTAGAGCAAAAAAGGATCATAATGTTGAATTAGAAGTAGAAAAGGAGTTTCGTTATGTTGTATTAAGCAATAGAAAAAAAAATTATCTTGGAGTTACAAAAGATGGTAAGGCAGATGTAAAGGGACTTACTGGGAAAAAATCACATACACCAAAATTTATCAAGACATTATTTTATGAACTTCTTGACATATTAGCTAAGGTCCAAAACAAAGAAGATTTTGATCATGCAAAAAAACAGATTAGTCAAAAAATTGCTGGTTATGCAAAGAAGGTCCAAGAAAAAGAAATTCCATTGGATGATCTGGCCTTTAACGTAATGATAAGTAAGTCACCATCAGAATATGTAAAAACAATCCCACAGCATATTCGTGCTGCAAAACAACTTGAGGGAATACGTGAAATCAAAAAAGGTGAAAAGATTTCTTATGTTAAAATACTAAACAAGCCTGGGGTAAAACCTGTAGAAATGGCAAAACAATCAGAAATTGATTCATCAAAATACATGGAGTTTATGGAGAGTGTATTAGAGCAAATTACATCATCTATGGACTTAGATTTTGATACAATATTGGGTAAGCCAAAACAAACAGGGCTAGACCAATTCTTTTGGAATTAGATAACATGTATCTTGATGATTTTACTTTGGGTATTGTTGCAATTCTTGCAGGAATCTTAATCTTATCTGGATGGATTCCGCAAATCATCAAGGGATACAAGGCAAAGCGATTAAATGATGTTTCATCATATCTAATGATTTGTGTCTTTGCAGGTGCTGTATTATGGCTAGTTTATGGAATTGAAATAGAAGACATATACATAATTGGTGTTAATGTAGCCGCAATGTTTCTTACAATGACAGTTCTTTGTATGAAATTAAAATATGAGAGAAAATACAAATCAATTGAGAAGTAATGTTTATCATAAATTGTAAAAATTATGATGAGATATCAGGAGATAAAATCATCAAGTTAGCAAAAATATCACAAAAAATATCAAAAAAATATAAAATAGCAATTGCCATAGCACCACCACATCATCTCATTCCATTGATAACAAAATTCAATGTGATTGTTCTTGCACAGCATCTTGATGATAAAAAAATTGGAAGTACGACTGGATTTATGATTCCAGAAATTGTCAAAAAATCCAAAATTAATGGTGCAATAATTAATCATAGTGAGCATAGAATACCTGAACAAGAAATCAAAAATCTCATTAAACGATTAAAACACCTAAAATTAAAAACAGTACTCTGTGTGAAAAATGTTAATGAGTCAAAAAAATATGCAAAATTAAATCCTACATTTATTGCAATAGAACCACCAGAATTAATTGGGACAGGTAGAGCAATATCAACTGAAAGACCTCAACTTATTACAAAAGCAGTTGATAGTGTAAAATCTGCAAAAAATTCTACAAAACTCTTGTGTGGTGCTGGAATTGTATCTGGTAATGATGTTGCACGTGCAAAGCAACTTGGCTCAAAAGGAATTCTGGTAGCAAGTGGAATTGTAAAAGCAAAAAACTGGGGAAAAATAATAGAAGAATTTTCAAGGGCATTAGTTTAAAAACAGCTCAAATCGAATCTTCCTAAATGGCAAAATTAAAACCAGTTTACGCATTTGAAGAAGCCGATTTTAAAAATAGAATGCTTCTAGGCGGCAAAGGTGCAGGGCTTAGTGAGATGACCCGCCTAAAGCTGCCAGTCCCACCTGGATTTACAATAACAACTGAAGTTTGTAACAAGTACTATGAAAATGGAAAAAAACTTCCAAAAGCCGTAATGCCATTAGTAATGAAGAATATTACCAAAATGGAAAAAAAGACATGTAAAAAATGGAATTCTACAAAGAACCCATTGCTAGTCTCAGTTAGATCAGGTGCTGCAATTTCTATGCCAGGAATGATGGATACTATTTTGAATTTAGGGTTAAATGAAAAAACCGTAGAAGGATTTGCAAAACAAACAAACAACCCTCGATTCTCATGGGATTCTTACAGAAGATTCATTCAATTATTTGGAAAAGTTGTCTTTGGAGTAGATGATAAAAAGTTTGATTATGTATTAGACAAATACAAGAAAAAACAGAAAGTGAAAGACGATAGTAAACTAAATGTTAATTCATTAAAGAAAATTGTTTTAGAATACAAGAAAATTTGTGAAAAACATACTAGACGTAAATTTCCTGATTCACCTAATGAACAATTAGAATTAGCAATCCAAGCTGTTTTTGAAAGCTGGATGGGTGAAAGAGCAGTAGTTTATAGACGACAGAATAAAGTTACAAGAGATATTGCAAATGGGACAGCCGTTAATGTTGTTACGATGGTCTTTGGTAACATGGGTGATGACAGTGCAACAGGTGTTGTATTTACTAGAAGTGGAGCTAACGGAAAAAAAGAACTTGAAGGTGAATATCTGATAAATGCACAAGGTGAAGATGTTGTTGCAGGTGTAAGAACTGGCAAAAATGTAGAGATGTTAAAAAAAGAGATGCCACAATCGTATAAGGAACTAAATAATGCATGCAGAAAACTGGAAAACCATTTCAAAGAAGTGCAAGACATAGAGTTTACTGTTGAACAGGGAAAATTCTATTTACTTCAGACAAGAAATGCAAAAATGGCCGCACAAGGTTATGTAAAAACATCTGTCGACATGGTAAAAGAGAAATTAATCGACAAGAATAGAGCTTTGTTAAGAATTCCTGCAGAGCAATTAGAGGCATTATTACATCCCACTATAGATGAAAAAAAGGCTAAACAGTTTAAGCAACTAGCAAAAGGAATTGCTGCGTCACCTGGTGCTGCAAATGGAATTGCAATTTTTGATGTGAAAAAAGCAATAGAACTGGGTGAATCTGGTAAAAAAGTAATTTTGATTAGAAAAGAAACAAAACCTGAAGATGTTCCAGCATTCTATCCATCAGAGGGGATTTTAACAAGTCTTGGTGGGAAATCATCACATGCTGCAATAGTATCACGAGGGATGGGTAAATCATGTATCGTAGGATGTAACGAATTAAAAATTTATGAAGAGCAAAACAGGTGTGAAGCAAATGGAATAATTGTGAAGGAAATGGATGATATAACAATAGATGGTACTACTGGCACTGTCTTTATCGGTAATGTACCAACAGTAAAACCAAAGAAGACAAAAGACTTTGAAACAATTCTTGATTGGGCTCAAAAAGTAAAAAAATTAGGAATACGTGCAAATGCTGATGCACCAAAAGCCGCAAAACTTGCAAGAGAGTATGGGGCAGAGGGAATTGGATTGTGCAGGACAGAAAGAATGTTCAATGAAGAAGACAGGATTAAATTATTTGTAAAAATGATCATGGCAAAGGAACGAGAAGAAAAACAAGAAATTTTAGAAAAACTACGAAAATTACAAAAATCTGATTTTATAGGAATTCTAAAAGCAATGGAAGGATACAAAGTCACAATCAGACTATTAGATCCACCCCTACACGAATTTTTACCAACCACAAAAAATAAAAAAGTTTTGGCTAGAGCTAAGGAACTGGAGGAAGTTAACCCGATGATGGGACATCGTGGAGTCAGACTTGGTATTACAAGCCCAGAAATTTATGAAATGCAGATTAAAGCAGTATTTGAGGCAACAGCAGAGCTTGTAAAGAAAAAGATTAATGCAAAACCACAAATCATGATACCGCAAGTTAGCAGTATAGCAGAGCTTAACCACATCAAGTCAATTTATGATAATGTAAAATCAGATATGGAAAAGAAATACAGAATTAAATTCAAGATAAATTTTGGAACAATGTTGGAAGTTGTTCGTGCATGTCTGACAGCAAATGAATTAGCCGACACCGCAGAATTCTTCAGTTTTGGAACAAATGATTTGACACAAGGTGTGTTTAGCTTTAGCAGAGAGGATGTAGAAGGAAAATTCCTTGGTGATTACATGGATAAGGGTCTGGTTGAGATAAGCCCATTCCAATCTATTGACAAAAATGGTGTTGGAAATCTGATGAAAATTGGAATAAAACAGGGAAGGGTAGTACAAAAAAATCTAGAGATTGGAATATGTGGAGAGCATGGAGGGGATCCAAATTCAGTCAAATTCTGTCATAGTGCAGATGTCACATATGTCAGTGCATCCCCATATAGAATTCCTACTGCAATACTTGCTGCTGCACAAGCAGTTATTGAACAGAAGAAAAAATAGAAAAACAACTAAGGTATAGATATTTTATGCTGCCCTCAATTCAAAGTATAAAACAGCAACGAATTAAGCTAAATATGACGCAACGAGAACTTGGGATTGAAGTGGGTGTTAGTACATCCATGATTAATCAAATTGAGTCGGGTAGAAGTCAGCCAAGTTATGGAACTGCAAAAAGAATTTTTGAAGTTCTTGGAAATAGAGAAGGCTCTATGTCAACACACACTGCTGGAGAACTTTGTAGTAAAGATATTGTTACAATGAAGCCAAATAACACATTAGATGATGCAATAAAAAAAATGAATCAATCATCAATTAGTCAAATTCCAATTTTTGATGGTAAAAAACCAGTTGGGGTAATTTCAGATTCTGGACTTGCAGAACAATATGCTAATGGAAATATCGAAATTGCAAAGAAAAAGAAACTGCAAGATATTATGGAATCTGTACCACCTATAGTTGATCATATGACTCCTGCCAATACACTTGCACCAATTATAAAATATTCAAAATGTATACTAGTAACAAAAAATTCAAAAATTTTTGGAATTATTACAGCATCAGACACATTAAAAATGATGCAGTGATAGACTTAGACATTCAATAAAACATATTTTCTTACAATTTTTGCAATGTTATAGATAGTGGTACGAATCTCTTCTGATGAGTTTCCTAGAATTCTAATTCCTAATCCAGAGTCATTTGGTAAAATACTTAAACCAGATTTTATTTCATCAGTGGCCTGAAAATGAGCATAAATATCATCTTTCAGATTTGAAATATTTTCTTTTTTGGTTAGAATGTATATTGATGCAAGAATTGTATTGTTTCCAAGAATTGATGGGATTGTAATTTTCTGTTTTTTAGGCTCTAAAATGCACGAATCATTAAATAAAATTTGGTCACCGTCTCTACCTGATGATTTCAAATAACAAATATCATAGTCAAATAATTCACCCATTGCAACTCTACCAGGAACAATTATCTCAGAATAAACAAGTGTTGAACTTCTATCAATATTAAAATTAATTTTTTGATAGTATCGGGAATTTTTGTACGGAATAAGTTGTTCTGGAATAAATTCTAAATATGAATTTTCGCCAACATTAAGATTAATAATTTGTGTCGCATAATTTGAATCCATTTTATATATTCTAGTTGCACCTTGTGTAGTGATATGACATATAGCATTATTTGATAATGTGATGTCAGTCCTATATCTATCGCCTTGTAGTATTCCACCTGATGGAGACAAAATGAAGAGATGTGCCATTGGTGGGATTGTTTCATCATAATACAACGCTTTTTGAAGGAAAAGTGGAACTTGTGATTTTTGATATGTAATTATTGTCTTATTTTTTTGTAAATCATGTTTTAAATCAATTTTTAAGTACCCAATCTTTCCAGTTTTTCCAACGCCCATTTGTGAGATTTTTTTGTCATAGAATTTTATTTCAGGAGGAATTTTATCTGGAGAGCAAAACTTTAAACTCATTATTTCACACTCGCTTCAACTGTTTTTGGCGGCTGATCAAAAAATACGTCATGAATTATATGTTCTGTAACTTGATCAATGCCTTGATTGGTTTTACAATTTACTAATACATGTGGTTTATTTTTTCTTACAATTCTTGCATCACGTTCCATCACATCTAAACTTGCATCAACCATACTTGCAAGATCAATTTTGTTAATAACAAGTAAATCACTTGTCTCAATTCCTAAGCCCCTTTTTCTAGGATACTTATCACCTCCAGAAACATCTACAATGTAAATAAAATAATCTGCCAATGCCGGACTAAAAGTTGTTGTAATGTTATCTCCCCCACTTTCAATTATAATTAAATCTAAATCATCATGTTTTGATTCTATTTCTTCTATTACTGAAAGATTTATCGAGGGATCCTCGCGCACTGCAGTATGTGGACAACCACCAGTTGCAAGCCCAATTACCAAGTTTTCAGGCAGAAGCCCTTGATCAGTTGAAAGATTTTTTCTCATTCTATCAGCATCCTCTTTTGAAATCACATCATTAGAGATTATACAAACGCGATAATTCTTTTTTGCTAAAAGTGGTACGACTTTCTCAATTAACATACTCTTACCGCACCCAACAGGTCCACCAATTCCAATACGTGGTATTCTTGAATTCATTATAATTTCAATATTATATTATGTGATAAACATTTTAGAAAATTTTTGTTCATGCGTCATTTGAACCAAATCATATTGAGGTGAAAACTGCCACATATTTTCAAGGGGTATTGACATAAATTTTTCAATAGTGCTTGTGATGTTAGGTTTTAGTTTGTGTAGTATTTGTTGACTTTGTATGTGATCTACTAAACCTAATCTTAGTGCTGCACCAATAGTACTCACAGTAAATCCATAAAGTAGCATCATTGCAGCTTTTTCTTTTTCTATTCCAAGTATACTAGAACAAACTGCAGTTACAACCGGATGTGTGGCAGGTGTATTTGACTTGCTAATTTCTTTGTAGTACAAGTCTAAAAAATTGTTATTTGTAAATGATCTTACACATTTTATCATCTGTGAACCACTTCTACACATAGCATCACGAGACTCCTTGACAAGTTTCATTGAATAAAGCTGTTTATCACACTGGATTACTTTATCAATATCATTTAATTTTGCAAAATCATATGAATTAGATAATGCAACACAATCAGCTGGGCCAAGTTGATATGAAATTATAGTACTGATTAATTCTTCAATTTGATCAACTGTTTGAATCTGTTTTTCATCAAATAATGTCTCTAAGCCATTTGACATTGTGTATAATCCTGTAGGAAAAAATGAATCCGACATTTGCATTATGCTAAGTTCAGAAAAATCAGTGTTCATGTACATTCATGCTGTCGTTTGGAACAAATATAGTTTCTTCAATATTGAGAATTAAATGTTGGTTAGCATCTTGAAATAATTTCTGAAATAACTCAATCTCAGAATCATCATGTATTGGAAATGACACACTGCAATCATCATTAAGCGAAATTGGACGGTGCCTATTTCCAATCACATGACCTACTATCACAGCCAAATTTGAGGAAAATTTATCGTTTTTGAACCTAACTCTGATAGTCTTCTCTGGGGTTTGATGAATTACAATTAATGCTGTTTCACCATTCAAAACATCCCCATGATGAAGCTTTGTCCCTGTTTCAAATGTCAAGCCAATTTCTAAACCACTATCAGTTTCCTTTCTCAGATGTATTTTTTCCATTTCAGCTCTAGTCAAAAATAATTTTTGAGATTTACCATTTGTTTTATAATCCTCAATTTTTTTACCAAGTGAAACATCACTATAGATATTACCTAATATTTTTTTAACAATTAACATAGATCTATGCTATAATCTATGAAGATAAATTTTTAATTCTAAATAATATATAGGATGAAAAAATAATCATAGTATGAATCTTACACCACGAGAGATAGATAAATTACATATTTTTATGGCTGCAGAATTAGCTCGAAAAAGAAAAGACCGGGGATTAAAATTAAATCATCCAGAATCAGTTGCGTTGATTGCTGATCATATTGTAGAAGGTGCAAGGGATGGCAAATCAGTTTCAGACTTGATGAGTTCAGGAAAAAATGTATTAAAAAAAGAGGATGTATTGCCAGGAGTTATAGATATTATTCATACAATTCAGGTGGAAGCCACATTTAACGATGGAACAAAACTCGTGACAATTCACGACCCTATAGTGTGATTAATATGATTTCTAGATGGCGTTCTAAAACACCTCACATAGGAGAATACATGCCTGCAGATGGCAACATAATAGCCAATGATTCAAAAAAAACATTCAAACTCAATGTTTCAAATACAGGAGATAGACCAATTCAAGTCGGTTCCCATACACATTTTGCCGAAGCAAATAAGGCATTAGAATTTGATAGAGAAAAGGCATTAGGATATCATCTAAACATATCATCAGGTACATCAATTAGATTTGAACCAGGGGAATCAAAACATGTTGAGGTTGTAGAGTTTGGAGGAACTAAAACAATATTTGGATTTAGTGGACTAGTAAGTGGTGAACTGGAATCAAAAAGAGAAGCAGCTATTAAAAACATTCATGAAAAAGGTTTCAAAAGTGTTTTAGAAAATATAGAAGGCGAATCAACTTCATTAGAAATTCCACGTATTAGATATGTGGAATTATTTGGTCCAACCAAAGGCGATAGAGTTAGACTGGCAGATACAGATCTAGTTATAGAAATTGAAAAAGATTTGATCAAGTATGGAGACGAACTAGTATTTGGTGGCGGTAAGAGTGCACGAGATGGCCTTGGTCAGGCAAGTGGTGTGTTACGTGAGAATTCTGCAGATTTGGTGATTACTAATGCAATGATTATTGATCCTAAATTAGGAATAATTAAAGCTGATATTGGAATTAAAGATGGAAAAATTTTAGGGGTTGGAAATGCAGGTAATCCAGATGTAATGGATGATGTAGATATCATCGTATCATCTAATACAGAAATAATTTCTGGAGAACATACAATTTGTACACCAGGTACAATTGACAGCCATATACATTTCATATCACCTCAACAAGCAATTGATGCAATTTGTAATGGAACAACTACAATGATTGGAGGTGGTACAGGACCTGCAGATGGCACAAATGCAACAACATGTACACCAGGTGAATTTAACATTCACAAAATGATTCAAGCAGTGGAAGAGTTTCCAATGAATTTTGGATTTTTATGTAAAGGAAATGATTCCAGAGAGGAATCTTTGATGGAGCAAGTCAAGGCAGGGGCATGTGGATTGAAACTACATGAAGATTGGGGAACAACTCCAGCTACAATTAATTCTGCATTAAATGTAGCAGACAAAACAGACACTCAAGTTGCAATACATACCGATACTCTAAACGAATGTGGATATGTAGACGATACAATTGCTGCAATTAATGGACGAGTAATTCACACATATCATACAGAGGGAGCAGGAGGAGGTCATGCTCCAGATATCATGAAAATAGCATCAGAGCCAAACATTTTGCCATCATCTACTAATCCTACAAGACCATTTACTACCAATACACTAGAAGAGCATCTTGACATGATGATGGTATGTCATCATTTGAACCCATCAGTTCCAGAGGATATTTCATTTGCAGAATCAAGAATTAGAGCTGAAACAATTGCTGCAGAAGACATTCTCCATGATGTTGGGGCACTTAGTATGATGTCTTCAGATAGTCAAGCAATGGGAAGAGTTGGAGAGGTTACAACAAGAAACTGGCAAACAGCAGATAAAATGAGGAAAATGAAAGGTCCATTAGCAGAAGATAGCGAAAAAAATGACAACTTTAGAATTAAACGATACATTGCAAAAATCACCATCAATCCTGCAGTTACACATGGTATATCAGATTATGTTGGTTCAATAGAGCCTGGAAAGATTGCAGATATTGTAGTATGGATGCCACAATTTTTTGGAATCAAACCAAAAATGATCATAAAGGGAGGATTCATTGCATATGCATTGATGGGTGACCCTAACGCATCAATTCCAACTACAGAGCCAGTTTACTATAGACCAATGTTTGGTGCTTTAGGCAAGGCAAAGACTTCTACATCATTCACATTCACTTCACAGATTGCACTTGATAATGGATTAGAAGAAAAATTGAAAATTGAAAAAAAACTACTGGCTGTAAAGAATTGTCGTAATATTGGAAAAAAAGATATGATATACAATGATGCTACACCAAAAATTGAAATTGACCCAGAAACATACGAAGTGAAAGTTGATGGTGAAGTTGCAACAGTAGATCCTGCTAAAGAAGTCTCATTAGCAAGATTATACAGTTTATACTAAACTTGATTTCCTAAAAGCACTCTTCTATTGTTTATTGTACGACGTATCAATAGAAACCCTGCTCCAGTAGTAAATGCACCAAACAAGATATTGACCATGTTTGGCTCTCCACCAGTTCCTATCAATGTAAATGTCAAACCTAAAATCATTAGAACAGCCCCAAGACCACCGATTATCAACATAGGTATTGGAAATTTATGTGTCATTTCCTTTCTACTTCTATCAGGCAATGCACCACTTAGTGCTACTTTATGACATACGTCACAAAAATGCTTTTGTTTTTTTCCTTGCCATGCTGATTTTAGAAAATAAAACTCTGTCTGACAGAGATCACATGGCTTCATTGGTAATGTCACCTTTCCGTGATCTTCCCAGTTTGCACCAATCTTCATCATACATGGCTTGCAATAACTGCCACCAATTCGCCATAATTTCTTGAACTTGTACTTTTTGAACCCAAGTACCATACCACAACCGCTACATGAAGCCATTATCTAACATCCAAATTTCATACTAAAAAGAATTTCTTATGATGCAGTTTTCTTTTTGCCGCTAAATACTTCGGCGAATCCTTTTCTTGCTTCTATGATTGGGATACAAATGATACAGAATGATGCTACTGATACCCAAACCACAGCAATTCCTACCCAGAATCCATAAAATCCTAAGTCGAATACATATCCAGAGAAATACAAAGGCATTGGCCATGCAACTACACAAATCAAAGTCAAAATACCGCCACCTCTAAGGCTGAACTTGTATGCTTTTCTTAGTTGTGCTTCGTCTTGTGCATGTTTTTCTTGCTCTGCTGCTACGTCTGCAGTTATGTCTGCATCAACAAGTCTCATCTCTTTGTTTAACAAGCTCCAATCGTATTTCTTGTTCTGAGCCAAACTGACTACTACACAGATTAATCCTGATGATAATATTGCTACAACGTTACCATAAAGCATTGGGAATGCTCCACCAAGTGAGGCAATATCAACAACTCCGTCTGCTTCTGATGCTGCAACACTTGTCCAGGTCAATAATGATAACATTACACCTATTAGCGCTCCCGCAACCGCACCTCCGCGAGTAGTCTTACTCCACGTTATAGTTAATGCAATCGGAATTACAGCCGAACCAATTAAGATACCCATTGCTAAGTATACAAATCCTAAGCTAAGTCCCATACCAAGTAATACTACGGCAATACCACCCATACCTAAACCAAACGCCACTATAGTCCCCCGGCTCACTTTAAGAAGTTGCTTTCCTGTTGCGTTCGGATTCGAGTAAGTCCGATACACATCATATGTTATTATAGAAGATACGGCAATTAATTCGGCAGAACCTGCTGAAGTCACAGCCATAAACAACATTACCAAAACCATAATTGCGCCTATTTCACCCATCAAAACTGATGCTGCTGCAGGTACTGTAAGTCCGAGCTGCACCTGCTCTGGCGTTAGCTGCACATCAAGCGCGACCGCAGTAAGCCCCATAGTAGTTGCTAGTGTAAATGGAATTGAAAACCAACACATTCCACCAAGTAAGAAACCTTTTACTGTTGCACTTGGTTGTGCTGCAATTGCTCTCTGCCAATATGCTTGGTCTACAAAGACTGTACCAAAGTTACCGACAATATTGATTACTCCAAATATCAAACCTCCCGCAGATGCCATTGTTAGATATGCACCCATAGCATTACCATATGTACTTGGGTCACCTTCAACTGCGCCACCTTCAGTGAAAGTTGGGCTTATGACTGGGTTCAAATCAGCTGCAGCTACCAGCTTATCATACATACCCTCAACTCCACCTGTGATTGGGCTGATGAAGAATACCATAGCTACGAATGAAAGAATTACGATGAATATAATGACAGTATGCATGTAGTCTGCCACAAATGTTGCTTTAAGACCTCCTACCAGCGTGTAAATCATAACTCCTATTGGAATCATAAATGCTGCAAGTGAGATATCCATGCCTGTTAGACCGTTTACAACTGCTGCACCTCCTAAAAGGAGCATTCCAGTTACAATCATGTTACAAGTTAATGCAAAACCTAAGAAAATTTTGTGAGTACCAGCACCAAATCGTGCTCTGATGATTTCTAAGAATGTGTGAGCATTTGGAGCCTTTCGTTTTAGCTCAATTGCCAAAATACCGAATAAAAGAACCTGAATTGTTGCGCCTGCTGCATACCAAAATGGACCACTTACACCATAAAGATATGCTACTGTAGAAGATTGAAGCAGTGTTGCAGCCCATGTCCAGGCAGATACAATTGCTGCTGCAGTTAATCCTGTCTTGATAACTCTACCGGCAGTATTAAAGAACTCTGAGTTTTGTACATGACCAAGATATTTTTCTTCAATTTTAATTTCAGCTGAAATAATACCTGCAAATACCATTCCAAGACCTACGACAATAAACCAGCCAACAGATTCGTCTAGAACTTCACCTAGCTTAAACTCACCTTCGATAACTCCAGCAGCTTCTGCAGATGGTGTTGCTAGAAATATACTTGATCCTACTGCAAATGCTAAAAGTACTACTAACCAGCTAATTTTCAACAAAACATCTGTTAAATTATAGTAAATAAAGCTGTTGATTTTTTGGACAAAAAAAAATCTTATATACCAGATTTTTGTAGCCCGATTTTAAACCTAAATACTTGGCACTATAAATTTCACAAGTTAGCACTATGAAAAAAATTTGTCATCCCTTAAATATAATTAAGGAGAAATCAAGATAGTGGTCTCAGTAATACCAGCTAATTTTCAACGATTCGTAGGTATGGCTGAGACCCATCCTATAATACCAGAATGACTTAAAAGGATTTTAGGCACAACTGTACCTAATCAGTTTTTAAAATGGTCTAATTTTATGTAATTTATGGAATATGAAGATGAGGATTTGAAAATTCTTGAACTCATAAATCGTGGTGTAAAGACATTTCGTGACATAAAAAATATCCTAAAAATTAAGAATGAAGAATTAGAAAAAACGCTTGGTATCTTAGACCAAAGCCAAATGATTACAACAACAACTAAAACAGGACTACTTGGGCAAAAAAAGATAGTCCTAGAACTCACTGAGGATGGAACTAAAAAAATCGATGAATATGTAAAAATACTAACTTCTGAATGGAATAAAATGCTTGATCTTGCGATCGCTGGTGAAAGGGAAACACTTGATCAAAAGATTGTTGACCATCCTCAATTAGTTAATGTAATGGTGTTTTTTGGAGTGACAGATTTACCTACTCTAAGTAGATTAAATCTCAGATTTCTATTAGAGGGAAAACATCTCTGCTACAAATGCAAGAAAGAGCTTGGAAGATTCTCACAGAAATTCTCAGTTTCTGATGTTAGAAAATTCAATTTTAAACTTCCTAGAGGAATGACCACTAGGGATGACCTGTGTGCTGATTGTTTTAACAAACTGCCACCCGCTCCGATGAGTTAACTAGTCAGATCGTGCTCTGCGTTTTTTAATGATTTTAAACGCAATTCGTACTATAAGTAATGACGCAACAATTATTATAGAAATTGTCCAAATATCTGAAACCTCTTTGTCCTCTTGTTCTGCCTCATCTAGTGGTTTTGAATCAAATTGTGTACCAGCAGAAAATGGGTCTGTGTCTAAATCAGCAGCATCAACAAATAGGATATTTGGTAAAAGGATTAGTCCAAAAAGAACAATTATGATATAGGATAGTTTCAAACGATATTGTGATTAAATTGATTAATTTAACGGTTTGTTAGATTAGTCAAAAAACCCTGTTGCAGCAAGATACAGCCCAATTGCACTGAATAATACTACAATAAATCCCATAACTTGTTTGTCATTGAACCTAGTTATATCTGGCATATCTATCGACTTACGCTTTCGTTTTTTAAGGTTATTATTTTGGATGTGAACAAAGTTCTGCTAAAACTCCTTCCAATGATTTTGGATGGATGAATGTAACCTTGGTTCCAGCTGAACCAGGTCTTACTTTACCTAGAAATTGAACACCACAACCTTCCATCCTTTCGACCTCACCGTCAATGTCATCTGTTTCTAATGCCATGTGATGTAAACCTGGTCCCTTCTTGTCCAAAAATTTCTTAATTGGACTATCGTCTTTTGTAGGCTGCATTAGCTCAATTCTCCCATTTTCCATAGGGATGATTGCAACTTTAACACCTTCGGATTCAACTGTTTCAAATTCAATTTCGTCTATACCAAGTGCCTTTTGATACACTTTGGCAGATACCTCTACATCATTTACTGCAATTGCAATATGGTCAATTTTCATTAGAAAATCTCCTTTGGTTTATACTCACCAAATACCTCACGGAATGTATTACTAATTTCACCAGTTGTTGCATGTGACTTAACAGAATTCAGGATATACGGCATTAGATTCTCATCTGACTCTGCTACTGATTGCATCTTTGATAAAGCTGCAGTTGTCTTCTTGTTATCGCGTGACTTACGTAGAGCCTTAATTGCCTTCTCCTGCTTTCTGCCTAAAGAGTCATCTATCCTCAAAAGATTTTGTTTAGCTTCTACTTCATCAGCAAATTTATTCACACCAACAAGAACCCTTGAATCATCATCAACTTCTTTTTTCAATCTGTATGCATTTTGTCTAATTTCTGCTTGGAAAAATCCTTTTTCAATAGCCTTTAACGCACCGCCCATCTTGTCAATCTTTTTGAGATACTTCCATGTTTGTTCTTCTATCTCATCACATAGTTCCTCCAAGTAATATGAACCAGCCATTGGATCAACTGTTTTTGTTATACCACTTTCGTATCCTACAATTTGCTGAGTTCTCAAGGCAATCTTTGCTGACTCTTGTGTTGGAAGTGCTAATGCCTCATCTCTTGAATTTGTATGAAGTGATTGTGTACCACCTAATACAGCTGCCATTGACTGTATTGCAACACGGACAATGTTATTGTCAGGCTGTTGTGCGGTAAGTGATTCACCACTAGTCTGTGTGTGGAATTTTAATTGTAACGATTTAGGGTTTTTTGCATGAAATCTCTCTTTGAGAATTTTTGCATAAATCTTCCTTGCAACTCTAAATTTGGCTACTTCTTCAAAGAATTCAATTGTACAGCAAAAGAAAAATGATAGTCTTGGTGCAAAATCATCAATTTTCAATCCACGGTCAATACATGTTTGTATATACTCAATTGCATTTGCTAATGTGAATGCAATTTCTTGTACTGCAGTTGAACCTGCTTCTCTAATATGATATCCAGAAATTGACACAGGGTACCATTGTGGCACCTCAGTTGCACAGTATCCAATCATATCACCAATTAGTCTCATTGATGGTTCTGGTGGATAGATGTAGGTATTTCTTGCAACATATTCCTTGAGAATATCGTTTTGTGTTGTTCCTCTAAGCTGTTTACTTGAGAATCCTTGTGATTGGCCAACAGCAATGTAATAAGCCAAAAGTGTTGATGCAGTGGAATTGATTGTCATGGATGTAGAAACCTTACCCAATTCAATTCCATTGAAAACTGTCTGCATATCCTTCAATGATGATATTGAGACTCCTACTTTTCCAACCTCGCCTTCTGCTTGTACTGAATCTGGATCATGCCCAATTTGTGTTGGTAAATCAAATGCCATGGAAATTCCAGTTTGACCCTTTTCTAACATGAACTTGTATCTTGCATTACTTTGTTTGGCATCGCCAAATCCTGCATATTGACGCATAGTCCAAAATCTGTCACGATACATTCCAGCGTGGATACCCCTAGTAAATGGAAATTTTCCAGGCTCACCTTTACTTGATTTTGATGGTTTTTTGTAAAACTGTCTTACGGGAATATTAGAATCAGTTACAATTTTCTTTTCTGTTTTTTGTTTTTTTGCTACCATGATTTATCACTTCAAGACACTCTTCGTAAGTTTGTCTGCAGCTTCAAATGGATCCATTTTTTTATCCTGAACCTTCTTGAGATAAGTTGAAAATGACTTGCTGCTTCCAAGCATTGTTGAGATTTCTTGTGAAACGTTATTTAAAACAATGTCATGAAGTTCTGATTCTAACTGTTTTTTGACTAGATCTTTTTTAGATTTTCTTTTGTATGACATCATCTCTTTTAGTACTTTAGCAAGTTCTTTGATTCCTTTATTCTTTTTAGCAGATGTTTTGAGAATTGTAGGTTGCTGTTGAGAATTTCCAATAAAATCTTGTATTGCCTGAAATAGTTGAGATGCCCCATCTAAGTCACTTTTGTTAACTAGGTAGACATCACCAATTTCTGTAATTCCTGCCTTGATTGTCTGAATACTATCTCCAGTATGAGGATTAAATGTGACTACAGTTATATCAGCAATTTTGGATATTTCAATTTCTGTTTGTCCTGCTCCAACACTCTCAATAATAATTGGATTGAATCCTGAATATTCCAAAATTCTAATACTATTTCTTACTGAATGTGCAATTGCGCCGGTTGCTCCTCTTGATGCAATGCTTCGTATGTATGTTCCAGAATCTGTAGATTCTGTCATCCTTACTCTGTCACCAAGAATTGCGCCACCTGTCACATGACTTGTAGGGTCTACTGCAAGAACTGCTGGTTTTAGTTTCAATTTTCTCAACTCTAACGATAATTTGTTTATCAATGAGGATTTACCTGCTCCTGCGGGACCTGTGATTCCAATTATCATTGATTTGCCTGAATTTTTGTATATTTTTTTTATTAATTTTCGTGCCTCTTTTGGGTCATTTTCAACTATTGATATTGCCTTTGCGATTGCCCCACGTTTTGCTTTTTTGAGGTCAGAAGTGATATCCATACAAAAATCATACAGTTTGCTTTAATAAAACGTATTATTTCTTTTATTCATCTATAGACATGAAAGAAAAAAAAGATAAAAAAAGTGAAGAACATTTTGCTAATGATGACCCAACTGAATTTCCACATGATGATATGGAAAATCTGGCAAAACAGGCGATGAAAAAATTCAAATCTCTAAATTCCTAATATTACAAAGCTCAGACTAATTTCGAGAAAGATTTTAAAACAAACCAACAAAATAAGCATATGAAACAGCAAACACAAACACGTCGAATCAAAATACTAGTTGCAAAACTTGGTCTTGATGGACATGATAGAGGTGCGCTCGTATTGTGTAGAGCATTTCGTGATGCTGGAATGGAAGTAATTTATTCTGGCTTGTTTGCCACACCTGACAGAATTGCACAGATTGTTGAGGATGAAGATGTTGATGCTGTTGCTCTAAGCCTTCTAAATGGTGCACATGGTACACTTTTTCCAAGAGTTGCACAGAAATTGAAAAAACGAAAAATAAAGGATGTACTTGTTGTGGGTGGAGGAGTAATACCTGAAGAAGATAAAAAGGCATTAGAGAAGTCAGGTGTTACTGGTAATTTTGGACCAGGTACGTCGCTAGAATTAATAATAGATCATATAACAAAAGGCGTTTCTAAATTAAGAAAATTATAATTATTCTGTAGAATCAGGCCACATCATTTTTCTCATCTGTTTTCCAACAGTTTCGATTTGATGACCGTCTAGTTCTTTCATATATTTATCAAATGCGGATTTACCTTCTGATTGATAATTTTTTATCCATTCATCGTTGAACGTACCATCTTGAATCATTGTTAGAACTTTCTTCATTCTTTCTTTTGTGTCAGATGTCATTACCATTGGACCTCTTGTTAGTCCACCATATCTTGCAGTTTCTGAAACACGTCTCCACATTCCATTAATACCATATCTTTGGATCATGTCTACAATTAGTTTTAATTCGTGTAAAACCTCAAAGTATGCAATTTCTGGTTGATATCCAGCCTCCACCAGAGTCTCAAATGCATTTACTACCATAGATGCGGAACCACCACACAGATCTGCTTGTTCTCCAAACCAGTCTGTCTCAACTTCTTCTTTGAAAGTTGTTTGAATTAACCCAGCACGTGCACTACCAATTGCTTTTGCAATTCCAAGTGTTCTATCCCATGCTTTTCCTGTCTTATCTTGTTCTACAGCTACAATTGATGGGGTTCCAAAATTTTGTAAGTACGTCTCACGTACCTTAGAGCCTGGGCCCTTTGGTGCTACCATGATTAAATCAACGTTTTCTGGTGCATCAATCCATTTCCAATAAATTGCTGCTGCATGTGAAAATGATAATGCGTTTCCTTCTGAAAGATTTGGTGCAATCTCTTCTTTGTACACCATTGCTTGGACCATGTCAGGAATTAAAATGTGAATAATGTCTGCCTTTTTTGTAGCCTCAGATACTGACAAAACTTCATGGCCGTCGTTTTTTGCTTTTTGCCAACTTGAGCCACCCTCTTTTAGACCAACAATAACATTAAGACCTGAATCTTTCATGTTGTTTGCCTGTGCGTCTCCTTGTATTCCATAACCTATGACTGCAATTGTTTGATCTTTTATTGGATCAAGTGAAATATCTTCATCTTTCCAAGTTTGTGCCATGATCTAATTCAAAGAATTGCAAATATAATCTATGAGATATATGTTATAGTATGATAACTGAAAATCCAAAATTTTTGAAAATTCTTGTAATATTTGCTTTTGCGGTAATAATTCCTGTGAGTATTATTGGAATTAATTTTTATGAGAAAAATGTCACAAATCCACGAATCTGGGAAGATTGGACATGTGAAAAAATTGAGAAATTCGCTTTAGAAAATAAGGATGATACGTTAAATGATTTCCAAAAAACTAAGTTTCATCATGACCTTTCAGAATGTTTGGGTAATTAACTAAATATCTATAATTTTTTTACAATTAACACATTGAACTTTGGTTTTGTTGGATTCAAGGCGAATGAATTTTTTAGAACCACATTTAGTACAAACAGGACAAGAACGCGCTGGATTCATTGGATCTTTCCACTTCCTATTATTCTAATTGACTGAGATTCTGGTTTTAATAATACACATACATCATGAGGTAAAACAACAATAGGTTTATCGAGTTTTAATTTCAAAGGTGAAATTGACAAAAATTTTCCAGCCTTGATCTGCATTCCAATACTAACTAGACACATTTCATTTTCAGAAATTATATTTTTATAAAACTGATTCTGCTTAAAATCCAATAATAATTCATTAGTGATTTCTATCGAATCATCTGTAGTTAAAATATCCCCACGTGAAATACCATCTGGTTTTATGTTCTTTAATGATAGCCCAACACGTGCTGGTGATACTGCCTCTTTTACATCATCATCATGCATTTGTATTGATTTCACCATGACTTCTACTTTTGATGGAAAGTGAATAAGCTTGTCATATTGATTTATTTTCCCAGATATCAATTTTCCAAGAACCACTGTTCCGACTCCTTTTACATCAAAACAATGATCTATTACAATACATGATTTACCATCTTTCTGTATAACTGGAAATTTGGAGATTTCTTCTTTGATGTTTGATGAATCAACTTTCTTGTATTGCTCTAATACAGTTCCCTTGATCATTGTGTTTAGTCTTGCTTCATCAACATCATATGAATGACTTAATATTCCATCTTTTTTTCCTAGCGAGTCAAGTGCAATAATTTGTTCTCCTGTAAATTTATCTAATGATGCAACATAAAATATCACATATTCAGATAAGTAAATTGATTGAAACAATGGTTGAATTTTTTCTGGAAATCCGTTAGGAGTTACCCATGTTCTGATAATGTCAGATTCTTTTCTATCATATAATGTAAGATCAGTAGATGTTCCTTTTTTTCCAAAATCATTAGCAATAGATTGCTCTCCGAGAATAGTAAAATTTACAGACTTCATATCAGAATCTATTTTTGACTGGATTGTTTTTTTGTTGCACTAACCAATGAAACAACGTCACGATCTCTTAACTGATAATGTGTTGGTAATCTAAGATTATAGCGCAGATCCTTTCCATACAAAAGCCCCTTTGATAGGTCAGTATGAATTTCATTTGCTAAATCTTTGATTGTCGCGCCCTCTTTTACCAGAATCAAATCTGGTAAAATCCTACCTTTCTTATCAGAAAGTGTTTCTTCATTGGCAACAGGATATACAGAATTCATTTTTAATAATTTGAATACGGTTACATTAATGGCAAATTGAACTCCAGTTCGCATATATTCACCCATTATGTCTTTTTTGATAAAATCTAATGCACTTTTTTGCTTCTCATTTAATTTTTCTAAGTTAACAATATCAAATTGCTCAGAACCTGGAGAATATTTGATTAACTGCTGTTGTTCCGCCCGTCTAAGTGTTAATTCACTATCAGCACTTGCTGGAACAGTAATTACCTCATTATATCGCTCACGAAGGCGGTTGAAATTTTTATCAGCTCCTGGAACATCAATCTTATTTGCAACAATTAAAGTTGGCTTAGAAATTTTTCGGAGTATTTTTGCAAACTGTTTTGTATCTTGTGAATCATAATCATCAAATTTCTTTTCTTCTAATTCAGATATTTTTAGTGCATTAATGACATGATTTTTCTTAACTCCAATTCCCATATAGAGATCCGTTAATGCATCAACAAGTTCAGTCCCAGAATTAATGTTTTTGGAAACTTTGTCTCTGTTACCTTCTAGGATTTTTTGATACCACATTATCAATTCTTCCTCAATATCTGCAAAATCAGAAACTGGATCACCAGTACCAACCTCAGAAATTTTTCCTGATGCGTCGATACTGCCAGAGCAATCCACTACGTGTAATAATGCATCAGATTGTGCTGCAATAGAAAGAAACTGATTGCCTAAGCCTTTTCCTTTCCATGCATCCTTTATCAGTCCAGGAAGATCAATTAATTCAACTGGAACGTACCTCCAACCATCCATACATTTAGAATTGTTTGGTTCGTCTTGAACATTAAACTCCATGTGCACACACAATGTAATTGCGTTAGCTATAGACGATTCAGGTGTTTTAGTCGTAAATGGATATGTGGAAATCTCAGATGATGAAAGAGTTGCAGAATTAAAAAAAGTAGTTTTTCCAGTATTGGTTTTTCCTATTATTCCAATCCTAATAACCATGAATGCATTCTATTGATATGTTATTTATCTCTGACTTGTAGTTGGAAGTAATTACTATGATTCATCTTCCAGTTTTTTACAACTATTTTCAATTTCTTTGATATGCCATTTAATCTCATCCATTTCTTCAGATGAAATTTTATCATTCCATTTTTCAAGCACAGTTTTTGATATTTCAGAGCAATTGTAAAGTAATGCCCAGTATGGATGATGCTCAGCAGTAGTATATGCTAACTCTGATACGTCATTAAGACCAGTTTTAGCCCTAAATATGGAGTCAATCTTTTCACCAAAAATTTTTACAAATTCATGATCCAGATCTTCTTCAACCTTAATCATAACTTGCTGCTTCTCATATTTCTGTACAAGTGCAAGTAATTCCTCAAAAAATAATCTAAATGTGGTCATATCACATCAATCGTTGATGTTCTGCTAACATACATCTATTATATACAACATCAATTCCTGAATTCATTGCTAAATTTTCTGCTTCAATATTATGAATTCCTTCTTGAAGCCACATAACTTTAGGTTTTTTCTTTATTACACCATTAATTATACTAGATACGTCTTCAGAGGGTCTGAATACATCTACAATATCCACATCATGTGGAACATCAGTAATTTCAGTGTAACATTTTTTTTCAAGAATTTCATGAGTTGTGGGGTTAACAGGAGTTACATCATATCCATTTTGAAGTAAATATTTTGGAACAAAATGTGCAGCCTTTTCTTCATATTTTGACATCCCAATGACAGCAACTTTTTTCATTTTAAGAATCTGTGTGATCTCTTCATCAGAATGTGAATCAGTATTCATACAAAATCAAAATGAGTATTTTTATAATTATAGTTATTGTTCGTGCTGATGCTGCGCAGTTTTATGGCAATCACAATCACATAGCTCAGTTGTATGGTTATTCTGACAATCTATGCATTCGTAATGTTTGCGCTTCTCGCAATTAGCACATATCATAATTTATTACATATGAACAGTTTGAAAAGCTTTTTGCCCTAAACAACCGTTGATTGTTAATTCTAATGTTTTTTATTACCAAATTTTGATGATAAATTGTGGAAATTTCTGTTGGGCATACCCCTGATTCAGATGATGCGTTCATGTTTTATGCTATGCTTACTGGTAAGATAAAATCTGATGATTTTACTGTTAAACATGTAATAGGTGATATTGAGGACCTAAATTCTAGAGCAAAAAACCCTGAACTTGATGTCACGGCAGTTTCAGTTCATGCATGCGCATACATTCCTGATTACACAATTCTACGTAGTGGGGGAAGTTTTGGAATAGGATATGGTCCAATTGTTACTGCAACAAAGCAAATGTCAATAGATGAAATAAAAAAATCCAAAATTGCAATACCAGGAAAAATGACATCAGCATTTTTATTATTACAATTAATGATTGGAAAATTCGATTATGTTGAAATGAATTTTAGTGAAATACCAAATGCTGTTAAAACTGGTCAGGTTGATGTTGGCTTGGTTATTCATGAAACTCAATTATCATTTGAACAGGAAGGAATTATGAAAATACTTGATGTTGGTGAATGGTGGGACAAAGAAACTAATGGTCTTCCTGTTCCATTGGGAATTAATGTCATGAGTAATAAATTTGATAATGATATCATCAAAAAATTTGACACATATCTGAAAAACTCAATTGAATTTGCACTGGAACATGACAAAGATGCATTGGAATATGCAATGCAGTATAGTAGAGGAAAATCGGAAGAATTAATAGAAAAATTTGTCAAAATGTACGTAAATCCTGTCACTGTAAACATGGGAGAAGATGGAGAAAAGTCTATTCGAAAAATGTTTGAAATGGCTAGTGAAAAAGATCTGGTACCTGAATTTGAAATTAAAATTTCAGAACCTCTAGACTGAAACTGTTTGTACTAATATTTTTTTCAATTCATCGATATCCCTAGTTGTTGTGAGTCGTTTTCGTAATACACCACCACCAACAGTGCCTTTTGTGAATCGAATTGCCTGTTCCTTAATGTTTACAAATTTTATTTTATATTTTGATGTCTCACTAACATAATCCAAAAATGCATTAAGTCTATCAGAAAAATTATAATTTTTGTATACACCGTATTTTAGGTAATCGTTAATTTGTTCAAAAATAAATGGATTACCCATCGCACCGCGTCCTATCATAACATAATCACATCCAGTTTGCTCAATCATACTTTTAGCAATTTCAGGTGTTGTAATATCGCCATTTCCAACAACTGGAACATCTACAATTTCTTTTAATTTCTTTATCATGGTCCAATCAGAATGACCCGAATACCCCTGTGAGACAGTCCTAGGATGGAGCGTTATCATTTTAATTCCCTCCTGCTCTGCAATTTTTGCAATTTCTTTAAACAGTAATTTGTTAGAATCAGAAACACCTATGCGCATTTTCAATGATACCGGTCTTGTTGTTGAATTTACCATCGTTCTAAAAATCTGACGTGTTAAATCAGAATTTTGTAAAAGTGCACCTCCTGCCATTTGCTTTGTTATATGTGGTGCGGGACAACCCATATTGTAATCAATCATGTCAAAAAATGGTTCTACAATCTTTGTTGCCTTTTCCAGTGCAATAAGATCAGATCCAAATAATTGCACTGACAGTGGTCTCTCTTTTTCAGAGAATTCTAAAAATTCTGTGATGTTTTTCATTTGAGTTTTTAATTGCTCTTCTTTCGCAATGATTGCGTGAATACTAGTTAATTCAGTAATGACCAGACCTGCACCCATATTTTTACAGATTAATCGTAATGCTGGATCACTCACACCTGCCATTGGTGCCAAAAATGCCCTGCTTGAAAAATGTGGTAATTCAGACATGTAATTCGTCATATTTTTTTATTTTTAAATGTGCATTTTAGTTTGATTTATTTCGCTTTTCTTAAATTATGCAGATAACTAATAATTGTAAATGCTCATTGATAAGAAAATTCTAACTGGTGGATTAGTAATGATTGCTGTTGGTATTGCGTTATCAGCTATTCTTGGCGAATCTACACCAATCGGTGAAGGTGGGATGACTCCCGAGGAAGAACTGGAATTCCTGATGGCAGAGCAACAAAATACTGATTCTAAGACACTGTCTGGAATTTTAATCGGTGTTGGATTTCTGCTTGTTCTAATCAGTTTTGGTGCAAGAAGAAAGAAAAAAGGTGGGGCAAAAAAAACAGAGAAAAAGCCAGCTACTTGAAATACTGAAGGTTGTCAAAAAATGTATTTCTTTGAATTGGATTCCTATTGATTTCTTTTACCAAGTTAGATAATTCAACTAACGATGAGTTTGTTGGTTTGCCAGCGGCGCGATAAATTTCTTCAGAAAATGCAGTGCCAACCAAGTCATTTCCACCGTTACACAATGCAACTTGCGCTAGTTTTTTCCCATATGCAACCCAATAAACAGAAATGTTATTCAATGCACCAGCAAGCATAAGTCGTGATAGTGCAATAATTTTTAGGTCATACAAAGATGAACATTCCTGGGTAACTTGATGCTCATTTTCTAACTCTGTATTATCAAGACTAAATTTTAATGGTATGAAAGTAAGAAACCCATTGGTTCTTTTTTGTAACTCACGAATTTTGATTAAATGATCAACAATATGTTCAGGCTTTTCAATGTGACCATACAGCATGGTTGCATTACTTTTTATCCCAAGATTATGCGCTTGTTCAATTGTGTCAAGCCATTCCTGACCAGTACATTTCCCCCTAACAATTTTACCTCTTATATCAGGATGAAACAATTCAGCACCTCCACCTGGCATTGAATCTAATCCTGCGTCTTTTAGTCTGGCAAGAATTTCTTTGATTGAATTTTTTGTAAGTTTAGATAAATAAAAAATCTCAGCAGCGGTAAATGCCTTAATTGTTAAATTCTTATGTTTTTCTTTTATCACCTTCATCATTTCTTCATAATAATCTAATGGTAAATCAGGATGAAATCCACCTACGATGTGTACTTCAGTAGCACCTAATTGCTCTGCAGATGATACACGTTGTTCAATCTGATCTGGAGTTAGTGTGTATGCATCATCTTCATCACCCTTTCTATAGAATGCACACATCTGACAGCTTGCAGCACAGACGTTTGTATAGTTCATGTAATATGAGGCTGTAAATGTTACATCATCTCCGACTAATTTTTTCCTAGTAATTTCGGCAGTTGCTCCAAGCATGTGAATATTATCATAATTCATTAATTCCATTCCATCATCAAATGTAAGCTCTTTTCCTGCCATGACACGATCAATAGCAGTTGATTTTCCAATCATATTTTCTAGCATAACAGGCATATTTTTGATCAAAATATAAAACATGACAATTTACAGATAGTATGGTACTGCCTTTAGTTGACGAAGATAAGCCAAAGTGTTTTTTGTGCCATGATATGTTTGAAAATATAGAAGACTTACAAAAACACCAAAAAACAGTACATAAAGATTTCTTTGAATTTCATGAGGATGATCAAAAACGTCAACCTGCTCCCGGTGATGTATCTATTTTTTAGTTTTTCTAGAATCTAATAGGTTCAGAGCTGTCTCTTTACTGATTTTTGCCAATTCTAGATCTTTATCAATTGAGAGTGCTTTCTTGAAATGTTCTAGTGCATTGCTGGTATTTCCTTTTTCTCCTAACGCCAATCCTTTGTATGCATATGCTAATGCGAATTTCTTATTGATTTTTAGTGCCTTATCGTAAAGAACTATCGCATCATCATATTTTTCTAATGCATGTAAAACAGAACCTTTTCCAATTAATACATCAATATTTTTTGGTGCTATTCTTAATGCTACATTAAATAATTTTAATGATTTTTTATTGTCTCCAATTCTTTGTAATGTGGTTGCCTTGTCAATTAACGCACCGATGTTTTCTGGGTATGTGTCTAAAATTTTATCATAGATTTTGATTGCTTCTGCAAATTCCTGTTCATCACATAATTCTGCTGCATTCTCTAACATGTCATTCAAAAATTTCTTCATTACTATAGATTATTTTAGCTAAATTATATGAGTTAGGAATTTTTCATATATTTATGATGAATCCTTGTCACGTGGATCTAATTCAAGCGATTTATTATAACATTCTAGAGCTTCATCATATCTGCCAAGGCTACGTAATGCAGCGCCCTTAAGGTTCAATAAGTTTGGATTTGTTGGATCAGATAATAATGACTGTTCAAAACAATCTAATGCATCAGCGAATTTTCCTTCGGTAAGAAATTTTTTCCCAGTTTGTACTAATTCTTCATCTGAACTCATAACAATGTATACAACAAACTAATAGATAATCTATGGTGTAACTCTGTAATAATCCCATTTTTCGGGATCAAATTTCTTCACAAATTCAATATTCTTATCATTCTTTTTTCGGTGTTCTATAACTTCCCTCATTGCAAAACTGCTCATAAACTTGTATCCCTTAGAATGGACTTGCATCATGAACAACTGACGAATTTCACGACCGCCATGAAATCCCCAATATCCATTTTTTATTGCAATAGGCTCCAAAAATATTGTGTTGTTCTTTCCATAATTGATATCATTGATTTCAGATTGGAAATTATACGATTCGAGTGGCCCTCCTTTTGCAAATCCAATGATTGGTCCTTTTGAATCTGCAACCCTTAATGTATTTAGAATAGTTTGTTCATCATGAACTGATTCAACAAAATCTTCTCGTGTGAATTGAAGTGGTCTGGGTAATTCCCTGTAGATTTCCAATAATGAATCAATTAATTCCTCATTAGAGCTTTTTTCAATACAGGGAACTAAATTCAACCCTTCATACGTAAATTTGTTATAAATTTGAATTTCTTCTTGGCGTAGTTTCATAAAACTTGTTATATTATCAAGAAAGTTTTTTCGCATGTGTTTTGGAAGGCCGTTGAGAAGTGACTCACACATTTCTGCATCATTATTTAGCATGTCCTCAAAAAATGAAACAGACCTTCTAACAATTAGTGCAGGATGCCATGCTGATGCATGTGCGTTCATCTTTGCCATCTCCATTGCTTTTCCAAAGTCACCTAGGGAGTATCCGCCAACACGGTCTGCTACTGAAAGAAAATGTCCCAGCATACTAAAATGCTGCTGTAGCTCGGAATTATTTTTTGTAACAGATGATGTATTAAAATAATGCATCATTTGTTTCTCTGTGATAACTTTTGTTTCGCCAGACCATGGATAAACTGTTCTCGATATGAGTGCGCAAATGAGTAAAGGATCTAACTCCATATTTTTTAAAAGGTCTTGAATTGTTTTATCTTTTGAAATAAATTGAATGACATTTTTTTCATGTGGCTTATCAGCAGATTTTGAAGGATCAAAATCATGTAATAATGCAGATGCAAATAGATATTTTACATCATCAAGTGAAAATTTTTTTTCATTTACTAGGTTAACTGCAGACAATAATGTAACATAAGTAACCTCTAACTCATGATCAATGTTATGATATCCATAATAATCACTAGATAGTCCATTCTTATTGAATAATTCAGTGGTATAGTCTAACAACTTAACATTTTCATCAGTTGCCAGTTTGACAGAAGACAGAAGATCAAATATACCATTTCTTAGTGAGTGAGGGTTTGCAAATTCCTGCATTACGATCGGATCTAATAGCTTGTTTTTAAGTTATTTACTAGGGATGAAAATAAGTTATAAACTGAATTATGTCTTTTAGAGCATTGGGCCTGAAAGCATATCTTGCAAAAAGAGCAATTACCATGTTTGCTGTATTGATGATAACATTACTTTTGACAATTTTATTAGTTGGGTCAAACATGGACACAATTCTGAAACAGGGAGTAATGTTTCAGGTTAGAGCAGAAATTGTTGAGAATCCTTCAATTGCAGAAAGTTTTACAGACCCAGAAGAATTTGAGGCATTCATTCAACAAAAAATTGATGAGCGTGTTAAATCATTAGGGCTTGATACGCCATGGTATTCACCTCAAAGAGTTGGGTTAACAATGTATAAGATTTTGATTTTAGATTTTGGTAATGCGACTTTTTTAACAAGTGATTCAGGTTCTTCCAATATTGCAGATATTCTTCTAGAAAAAATACCAAGAACTATCTTACTGTTCACAACCGCAACAATAATTATTTCAATTATTGGAATTTTTCTGGGTGCAGCATCTAGTAATAAAATTGGTTCAAAAACTGATAGGTTTACGTCTACATTTGCAATTGTTAGTAGTAGTTTTCCTGTTTGGTGGATCGGAATGTTAATGATTTTTCTATTTGCGTTTGTATATCAAATTTTTCCTGCAAGGGCAACACCTTCAATTGGTCCAGAAGAACCTGGATATATTTTCTCATTACTATATCATATGGCACTTCCATTAATCACAATATCACTAATTGGATTTGGTTCGTGGGCATATCTAGTAAGAAATTTTATGGTAGGGATTTTACAGGAGGATTTTATTACTGCAAAAAAAATTATGGGAATAAATAAGAAAAAAATAGTTTACAAACATGCATTAAAAAATGCTGCACCCCCAATTGTAACAATTTTAGCATTAAGTCTATCTGGTTCATTAGGTGGTGCTATTATCACAGAAGCAGTTTTTGATTGGCCTGGAATGGGACGTCTATATTTTGATGCTATTGGAGTAATGGATTTACCTGTGATCATTGGTTCAACATACATTCTTACAGTCTTATTTTTAATCAGTATTTTTGTTGCTGATTTGTTATATGGGTATTTTGATCCTAGAGTGAGGACTAAAAATTGAGTGCAGATTTAGCTGTTGACATAAAACGTGAATTCCTTAAGAGTAAAATAGGAATTAGTGGAGTTTTAATTCTTCTAACATTAATTGTAATCTCAATTTTTGCTTTAATCTCAATCCCTTCAGCAGAATTCCAAGATTGGAATAATCCTGAGAAATGGATTTCATATCCAAAAACCTCAGTGCCAGCATGGGTCAATATTTTTATGTTTGAAAAAATTCCAGAGCATAAAATTATTCAATCAGAGAATATTACCAATGAAAAAGATGGAATTTTCATATCATCACAACAGTTTAGATTCAATTATGCTTTTGATGACTTTCCAAATGATTTTATGTACAACTTTGAGTTAACCTATACTGGGTCACCACTTCTCGAGATGACTGTTATTAGACCAGATGGAATAAAACTAGAATTATTAAACATGTCATTACCACACTCATCTGAATCAACAAATTTTAAACAGACAATTTTTTCTACTGATAGCTTATTAAGAAAAAACCTTGATCTTCAATCAAACATATATGAATATGAAGCAAGAAACCTAGGGTCAACAGAACTAATCTTTTCAGAAAAAACAGATAGACGTGTTCTAACCGGTGATTATGTTTTCATTATGAATGCATATAATCTAGAAACCAAGAATGTGTTCCTTGATTCTAATTTGATTATTGGTGGAAAAGCGTTTGGTGTAATGGGAACAGATGAATTGAGAAGAGATCTAGCAGTTGGATTACTATATGGAACGCCATTAGCATTATTCATTGGAATATCTGTTTCAATCGGTTCAGTTGTTGCAGGATTAATCTATGGAGTTTATTCTGGCTACAAAGGAAAGAAAACAGACGAAGTTATGATGCGCTTTAATGATGTCATTTATGCTTTGCCAGCACTTCCATTTTTGATTATTTTAGCAGTGACAATAAGTAACAGCATATTCCTTATGATAGGATTTTTAATGATTTTCAGCTGGGTTGGAATTGCCAAGGTTTCTAGGAGTATATCATTACAGATTAAAACACGACAATACGTTGAGGCAGCAAAAATTATGGGTCAAAAGGACTCTAAAATAATTTTCAAGCATATTATACCACAAATGCTACCATATGTTTTCGCTAGCATTGCAATTTCAGTTCCAGCTGCAATTACTACAGAAGCAGGGTTAAGCTTTCTTGGTTTAGGTGATCCATCATTTCCTACATGGGGACAGATTCTTCATGATGCAAATACATATGGTGCTGCAGCACAAGGATTTTGGTGGTGGATTATGCCACCAGGTCTTCTCATAGCAATAACAGGACTTGCATTTGTTTTCATAGGAAACACACTTGATACAATCATAAATCCAAAATTAAAACGCTAATTAATTTTCAAACTTGAATTTTCTGATAACATCAATAGTGTTATCATTAAGTTTTATAGTATATGTTGCAGAATTAGGATCAGTATCTTTTGTTTCAGCTAGGCTGTCAGCAAATTTCGTTTTTTTCTCTTCAGTTGCACCTGCCTCATGTGCACAAAGATTGAAAGCTTTCAAATGTAAATTATTTTTTAGCAAATATGAAATGAATTTTTTGTATTGTTCAATATCAAACCATTCGATATTTTTTTCTTCACATGCTGATATCCATACGTCAATAGAATTATGAAAAAAGACTTTTTTGCGTATTACATCTAATGATAATTCTGTTGTAGACATTTGATCGACTAAAACATTGCACGCTTCATTGTAGAACCGCATCGTGGACATTCTCTAGCGTTATACACTTTATGGCATACAAGACATTCATACTTTATCTTGGATGAACTTTCAGAGTTTTGACCGAACAATCCACCAAAACCACCACCAGAACCAGAACCTGAACCAGTGCCGCCACCATAACCTCCACGCATTCTATTCATCATTCTACGTCTAAGAATTAATGGGAATGCAATAAACAATGCTAATGCTGCACCTAATCCATATGGAAATGGTAAGACCATCTGTAAACCTATGCTTACAGCCAATGATGCAAATAGAAATATCAAATAAGATTTGTAGTTAATCAAGATAGGTAAATTTATTTTAAAAAGAATATAAGGTTTATTCAAAAATTCTCTTTCAAATTTGAATTAATCAGAAAAAGTGAGTGAAATTTGATTTCCACTACTGTCCCATGCAAATATGTCATCATCATTGTAGGGTGATTTGACAGTTAATAAAACAAGACCAAAAAAATTATTCAGTTCCTCAATTAACGGCTTTTCTGAACCAGTTGGATGCGAATGAACGATTCCAATATAGCTTAGATCTAATGGAAGAAATGACGCAGGAAACCCTGCAAAAGTTGGACCTATATGATCAAAAGGAGGAATTACCAGGCCATTAATTTCCATAATTGAATTTTTGGACTTTCCTTTTAGTATCAAAACCATCCCATTTGGATGATTAATCTTACAATACGAAATAATCCCATCTCTTACATCATTTTTTACTACTACCTTACGCTCAGATTTTTTTTGTTTGAAAAGCATATCATTCTTGAATAATTTTATATGAAACTGATGATGCACTTTTAAGGTTAATTTCAAGCGTGATAAAAATGTCAGATAACAGTTTCTCATTTTCCTGAATCTGTTCTTTCAATGTATTTTTTTTAGATTCAATATTAGAAATTTCATTTTCAGATTTTACTAATTCATGTTTACATGTATCAAAGGTAGCAGAATCAAATTTGTCTAAATCATTCAAATATGCAGATTTATTTTTGAAGAAACTTGCTTTTTGATTAATTAGGTCAGGTAAAATCTGCTTAACACTTGATAACTGTTCAATAGATTTTTCAGTGTCTTTTACAGATATTGCTCCAGTAGAAATTGCTGATTGAACAGAATCTAAGATTGTTGTGATATCAGGTAAATTATTTTCAGATAATATATCATATGGTGACTTCAATAATTTCTCATTTAGGATCTTTAATGGTTTATCAAGTGATGATATGTGGATATACTTGTTTAATGGCCTTGAGATTTTTACAAAATACTCGTCTAATTTATAGCGCAATTTTTTTTCTTCTGGTACCAAATCATCTAGATTCTCCTTAGTCTTAACATATTCATTATATTCAGAAGACGAAATAATTTTAGACTCCTTTTTCTTCAAATCATCTAATCTAGAAATTTCTTGTTCTAATGAATTATCTAATTCGCTACTTCTTTTATTCTGTGTAGTAATAGCATCACGAGTGAAAGAAATCTTTTCAATATTTTCATTTATTATTGCTAAGAATTCTTGATTTGACTTGTAATTTGAAATTAAATCCTTAATTTCCTTAAGATAATTATCAAGTATTTGGAGATCTGACTTTAATTGTTTTGCATATTTTTTTGCAAAAATATGAATCACTCTAGTATGTCTGCCTAATACGTCACCAACTTTCTTTATTGCTTTAGAGGCATTTTTTTCAAACTGCATAACATCATTAAGTGAATTGATTTCTGTAAATGAAGTTTGAAATTCTTTTTGAATTGTTGAGATTACTTCAGATTTTCCTCTATTAACAATAAGTTTTAAATGAATGTCAATATCATCAGTTTTTAAATTATCATTTTTTAATTTATTTGCAATTGATAGTAAGTTTTTTCTATCAGAATCAATCTTATTTCTAAATACCTTTATTTCAGAAACAAGTGTTTTCTGTCTTAAATTTTCAATATTATCTATAATTTTGGGGATTTCTGTGAGTTTTATTTCTGAAGTGACTGGCTCAATGGGTTCAACTTCATGTTCTATAACATCTTTTTTCTTTCCCCATCCAAATACCATAAAGATGTTTTTTATTTTGCATGATTAAATGTTTTAGAATTAATTATATCAAATATAATAACAGGTCATATCGAGTGATATCATGGAAAAATCATACCACGCTGACACGTTAAAAAAATCAGTCATAATTGCTGCTAACCTCCAAAAAACATGGAATGTTGTAAGTAAAATTGTTGATTTAAAGTGGCTAGATAATATTAAAACAGCAAAATTCCTATCAGCCAAAACACGAGGTATCGGTGCAACTAGACATATTTCATTCATTGATGGAACAAACGTTGAAGAAATCATAGTGGGTTGGAAACCTAAAAAATACTTCTCATATATTGCAATTTCTGGTCTACCGTTAAGAGGATACCATGCAACAATTACTATCACTGCTAAAAATAAGAATTCAGTTATTGTTGAGTGGCAGTCGTTTTTCTCAAGTGAGTTAATGACCAAGAGTGAATTTAGAGAATTTCATAAATTACTATCAAATTTCTACTCTAAATCATTAAAAAATCTACGAATCAGTTTAGAGAAATAACTACTTTTCTTCAACTATAACTCTAGGCTTGAGTTGTCCTGGTTCATAAATTTCAGTTTTTAGTCCAATAATTCCAAATTCTGAATGTTTAATTTCTAAAGTAACTGGAGTGGTTTCCCAACCATATTTTGGAATCTCTTCTAATTTCATTTTTTCAATAAAGTTTGAGTTATTACTGAACACATACTCTTGATGATATGTGGTATCCATTCCTAGAATTTCTAAAATTGCAGATTCTGTGTTATTAGATTTATCATTAAATGAAACTTGTACAATATGATCATTTTCTAAATAAACTGCATCAAACTCAATTTGCTTTAAAATATCTTCTGACATTGTATACGATTTATCATCAAAATAATTTATTACGATTATAACTAAAACTAGTAATAAAATTGCGGCAATTAGTTTAGATTTACTTTTATGTTTAAGCGATACCATTTATCTAAATTCTTTTTTTAATGATGTAAGGAATTTTGAGCGAATACGCACTCTCTCCAATGTTTGCTCTAGCGTCATTTCTGTTCCACGTACTGGGTTATTTTTAAAAAACTGCCTCACTTCTTTTTCTTGATTTGCTGTTACAACATGACCAATACTATCAACAACTCGTTTTAATAGTGGATTTCCAATTCCAGCCTTTCTATGAATTTTTTTCCAGTTATTTTTTAGCCATGACCACATGAATTCTTTACCATAAATATTTGAAGTAATTCTCATTATAGGTAATTGTATATTTTGTGAACGAACATCTGGTCCTAATGTAAATTGAAGTGTTTTCAAAAGAAGTTTCTTTTGCTTGAAATTACACATTGCCGCAAGGAATCGTAATTTTTCCTCCTGTGAGTTTGCCTGTTTAAACAGAGTGATAAATTTTTTGTGTAGTTTCTCATCACCATTCCACGCAACTAAACTAAAAACAGATTCTTGAATATCTGCAGGAAGTGAATTATTATTCTTCAAGTATTTCTTAAAACGTAACTGAGCCTCTGAAATAATATTCGTATCTCCGAGTTTTCCCAAGCCTACTATTGCAAAACTTCGTAATAACGCATCAGTATGTGGTTCATTTTTCTTCTTATCCCATCCAAGTCTATCATGAATTGCTCCCAGAAAATTCACTGCATATTCCCTTAATTCATCAGAAAATTTTTCTTTTCTGGTAATAATGTAAAGTGAAAACAGATTTTGTGCTAGACTTAATGATGAAATGTAGTTATCTTCATCATAATATGCAGTAATAAAATCAAGATACCCCCTCAGACTCTTTTTTGTCGAAACGACCTGAGCAAAATAATCATTTTGAAGACTCCAACGATCTATATGATCAAGGATTTTTTCATCAACCAGTAATGATAAATTATCGAGAGATTCGTTATCGTATTGAACGCGATAAAAACCAGTTCTGCCCGAATTTATGATAAAGTTTCTATCCTTATTTTTAAGATTAATTTTTTCAGACTTTTTTGTCATTAGTTTTTTTATTCTTTGATTCCCCTCTTCTATAACAAGCGGAATAGACCATGTTCCTTTCTTGGACTGTTTAGTTTCTTCAAGCAAAAATCTAGATTGTGTCATGGATAAAGTTGAATCTTTTCGTGTCACTTCAAGTAATGGAAATCCTACCTGATTAATCCATGTCTTCATCATTTTAGTAATTGGTTGTTTGGCAACTTTACCAATTGCATTCCATAAATCACTTCCTTCTGCATTATCATATTGATGATTTGTTAGATATTTTTTTAGACCCAACTGAAAATTTTTCTCTCCAACAAAATGTTCAAGCATTCGTAATATACAACCACCTTTGTCATATGATATAGAATCAAAAATTTCACGTATTTCTGATGGATGATTTACTTTTACATCAATTGGATGTGATGTTTTTAATGCATCTAAACTCATAGCGGTGTTCATTGCATCATCAAGAAACTGATCCCAATAGTCCCATTCAGGATAAAACCTATCCACGACTTTAGTAGCCATGAAGGTAGCAAAACTTTCATTCAGCCACAAGTCATTCCACCACTTCATTGTAACTAAATTACCAAACCACTGATGAGCTAATTCATGTGATATGACTTCTGCGATATACTGTTTTGTTCTGGTTGATGATGTTTTTGAATCATAAAGTAAAATTGTCTCACGAAAAGTTATTGCACCCCAATTTTCCATTGCACCTGCTGCGAAATCAGGAATTGCGAGCATGTCTAATTTTGGTAAAGGATATTTTATACCAAAATATTTTTCATACTCAGCAAGAAATTTTTTTGTTAGTTCTAATGATAATTTACCCTTACTTTTTTTTCCTTTTGTTGTCACCACTCTAATTTTTATATTTCGTAATTTGGTTTCTAAAAATTCAAACTCACCTACACCTAAATAAAGAAGGTAAGTCGACATCACAGGTGTTCTTTCAAACTCAATCAATATTTTAGAGCCTAAATTACTTCGTGATTTCTCAGGCATGTTTGAAATTGCAGTAAGTTTCTTGCCAATTAGTAAAGATACATCAAATGTTGCTTTTAACGCAGGTTCGTCCCAACATGGAAATGCCCTTCTTGCATCTGCAGCTTCAAATTGTGTTGTAGCAAGATATTTTATCTTACCTGTTTTGTCCTTATACTGACTCCGATAAAATCCTAATAGGCGGTCATTAAGAGTTCCTAAAAAGTCAATACAAATTCTAACTTTTCCACTAATCTTCTTTTCAAATATAATTGATAATTCCTCTTTTTTCTCATTAAGAGAAAATTTTGTATGTATTGTTTTAGAATTTTTAATTACATAGCATTTTTTAATTTTTAGTTCTGCAGAGTTTAACTTAATATTTTTTATTGGCTTTGATATAGATACAGAGATAATCTCTTTGCCATTAAATGTAAAATTACTAAAAAGTGGTTCAAATATTAGATCATAATTAATTTTTGAGATTAATGACATCACTATAAATAAAATTTAAGGCTATAAATTCTGAGCTAAATATCAGGTAAAGTTCCTAAATTGTCAAGTGTCACTTTATTATCATCACTGCGAATAAATGCTTCACCGTCCTTAACAAATGCTCGAACATATTCACCTGGCTCCCAGTTAGTTTCACTAATTTTGAATACAGTGATGTATTTTTTGCCTTTTTTGATATTATGTGCAACGTGTAATTTATCAACAATTTCAGGTTGCCCGAGTGATTTCCCTAGATCTTTATGAACCTGAACTTGGCTAATTTTACCTGATCCTGGGCCTCTTTTTACCGCAGTTATTACAAAATCTGCCCATTTACTCTCTGACATACCAGAATTTTTACTCGGTATAATATAATGTTACAGAAAAGTTAGTAAATTTATTGAAAAATATATTTATTCGGTCAAGATTAACTGAACATAGGTAGTGTTCTCACCAGAGTTTCATACTCACATATCAGAGTATGAAATTCTCCATTTAATCTGAAAAATGATGTATTATTCCTTAAAAATAATGCTAACTTCTAAAATCTAAATAATTCATTAAATATTCAAGTTACAACATTCTAGTATGAGTGATATACGTTTTATCATGATCGGTGTTGTGGTTATTACGATTGGTTTTATCTTTCTAGGCGTAATTGGTTCAGAATATACAGGGATTACTGTACAAACAAATGAATTTTCAACATGTTATGAATATACAGATGATCAGTTACCAGTAGAAATTGATTGTGATGAGGTCTTACAGGATAAAACATTAGTATTCACTGTTGTAGCAATTATAATTTCAGCAGGAGTTTTAGCACTGATTAAAGGTGTTAAGGGTACATGGGATCAGGATGTAAAACCAGAAGAGATGCTAGGTCCTGGTGGAGATTCTAAAGATCCAAAAAATAATGATGATGAATCAAATAACTAATTTATCAATATAGAAAATAAGTTATTAGTCATAAATTTCTCTACATGATCGAACCAATTTTTGACTTAATCTTGAAAATACTTTATTGATTTATTGATATTGTGAGTTCTTCAGTAGTGTTTACAACAAAAGACATACAAAATATAATTTCATGGTTTGAGAGGATCTACAGTTCAGATGAAGAGTTATCAGATTATGAGAGAGAAACATACTTGAAACTTGCAAAATACTTCATCTTAGATGAAAAGGCAATGTCCTAAATCCAGGCTAAATTTTTCTTTCATTATGGAAATGACTTGATAGTTCGAGCATAACTTACAAACCGATGATTTCTTGGTTTAACCATTATTTGTGTATATTTAGAAACGGATGCCCCAGACGCTCCATTATAGCCAAGTGGTGAATCTACCCAACATTCATCATTTGCTACCTTCAAAACATCATCATATGGACTAAAATAGTTTGTAATTTTTTTATTAACAATTTTTTGAAATATGGAGCCAGTTTTTCGTGGGTTAAATGAGTTTGCTGGTATTGATGCACCAAATAGGTGAATTGACTCAATAGTTCCTTTATTGTTTAGATTTTTTGAAAGTATCTGAACAGTAGATAGGATAACTTGTGCGCCTAACGAGTGACCCATTAACCGAATTTTTTGTGATGGATTTTTTTTCTTCATATCTAAAATGAATTTTGAGAGGTTACGACCGTTCTTTTTTGCGATAACAATTCCAGTTTTTAATGCAGAAATTGCTGTAGATTTGTACTGTACTCCCGTAGTGTTTGAATCATAACTATAACCTATTACAGGGTGATTGTAATGTAATGTCTTGAGGCGTTTCTGGGCAATGACATACTTAGCAAGTGCCCCAGACCTATCATTTCGAAGACCATGAATCATTATGGTGAATTCAGATTTATTTGAAAGACCACTAAATGTTTTTGGTGGATAAATCTCATATGATATTTTTTTGAGAGCTTTTCCAGTTTTTAGGTCATAGAATCCTCTGGTCGATATCTTAGGGAAAATTTTTTGTGTTATTTTTAACCACCTAACTTGGCTTTTTGTTCATCTATAATAGAAGATTCAATTTTAGCAAACAGTGGTTCTACTTTTCCTATTTTATGATCTGGTTTTAGGGAAATCTCTGACATCTCGTTCCATTCCATGTCAGAAACATTTCCATCCATTCCAACCTGTGACCAAATTTGCTGTGATGCCTTTGGTAAGAATGAGTGTATGGCAATTGCCAATGAGCGAACTGCATTAACTGATAGATAAATACATGAAGCTGTACCAGGTCCTTTTTTCCAAGGCTCTTTATGTTGAAAGTACTGGTTAAAATGTGCAGAAAATTCCATGATTTGTTTTAATGCACGGTCAAGATGATTGCCAACCATTAATTTTGAAATATCATCTGCAAGCGATTTGATTCTTTTCTCTGCCTCGGAATCTTTTTCATCAAAGTCTTCAGGCTCTGGTAATACACCATCAAATGCTTTGTTTGTAAAACCCAATGCACGATTAACTAAATTTCCTAGATTTCCAATCAATTCAGAATTAATTTTAGTTGTAAACTGATCCCAATCAAAATTCAAATCATCTTGTGAATATGGGTTAATAGAAATTAGATAGAATCTAAGATAGTCTGCAGGGAATATTTCTAAAAATTCCTTTAATCCTATATACCAATTTCTGCTCTTTGAAATCTTTTTTGATTCAAGTGTTAGATGCCCTCTAGTAGGAATGTAATCTGGTAACTTGAACTCTTTGTTAATTCCTAAACGCATTGCAGGCAAAAACAGATAATGATGATATACTATGTCTTTTCCAATGAAATGATAGATATCTGCATCATTCCAAAATGACTTACCATCTACTCCTTTATCGTTTAGAAACTTGATTGAAGATGAAATGTATGCCAGATGATTGTCAAACCATCCATAGAATACCTTATTGTCTAATCCATCAATTGGGATTGGAACGCCCCAAGAAATATCACGTGTGATATCCCAATCAACTAATCCCTCTTCAATCCAGTTTTCAACATACTTCTTTACATCTTTTTGTAGATATGGTGCATTATTCAGATAATCAAGAAGTGGTGCTGAGAAATTTTTTAGTTTGAAAAAATAATGATTTGTAGATTTCTTTACAGGTGTCTGACCACAGATTGAACAGTGTGGATTTTCAATCTCTTCAGGAACTCTGCCACATTTTTCACATAAATCAGAATACTGATCCTCTGCCTTGCAATATGGACAAATTCCTTTTACAAACCTATCCGGAAGAAATTTCTTATCATTTTCACAGAAGAATTGGATTATCTCATTTTCATAGATATGACCATTATCTTGTAGTTTCTTGAAAACATCTTGGACAAATTCTATGTTTTCCTCTGAACTTGTTTTATAAAAAAAATCAAATGCAATGTCAAATGCTGTGAAATCTTCAAGATCTCGTTTATTCCAATGTGCAACATATTCTTGTGGAGTTTTGCCTTCCTTTTCTGACTGGATCAGAATTGGAGTTCCAAAATCATCAGATGCGCAAATATAATATGCCTCAATCCCATTTTGCTTCAGAAATCGTGTTGTAACGTCAGCTGGTAGATATGTTGATGCAACATGACCAAGATGAATTTCGCCATTAGAATATGGCAATGCACTTGTGATTATTGCTTTTTTATTCATTTGTGATGTTTGGATTTTTTTGACTATTAAGGTATGGTTTTTAAAGAGATTGGAAAGTTTGTAAAATATGAGTAAAGTAAAAAACCCAAAATTAGCAAAAGAGGGAAAGATCTCATATGAATGGGCTCGTACTCATATGGATATTTTAGATAACACATTAACCAGATTAAAAAAATCTAAACCACTCAAAGGGGTAACAATTGCATTTTGTCTGCACATCACAAAAGAAACGTCAGTTTTGTTGATGGGCGCTAAAGAATTAGGTGCAAATGTTGCAGTTTGTGGTGGAAACCCATTAACAACACAAGATCATATTGCAGCATATCTTGCAACACAAGGAATTCACATCTACGCATGGAATGGTCAAACCAACAAAGAGTATGATTGGTGTCTTGATCAAGTACTAAAACACAAACCAAGTTTAATTTGTGATGACGGTGCAGACATGAATGTTAAGGTACATTTTGATAAAAAATTCAAATCTTTAGAAATTCTTGGTTCTACCGAAGAAACCACTGCAGGAGTTACAAGAGTACAAGCCATGGAGAAACAAGGGAAATTAAAATATCCAGTAGTTATTGTCAATGATGCCGATACAAAACATATGTTTGATAATAGATACGGTACAGGTCAAAGTACAATAGATGGATACCTAAGAGCAATGGGGTTACTATTCACATCAAAGAAAATTGTTGTCGTAGGATATGGATGGGTAGGAAGAGGAGTTGCTGAAAGATCTAGAGGAATGGGCGGTAAAGTAATTGTTACAGAGATTGACCCAGTAAAAGCTCTAGAAGCACATATGGATGGATATGATGTAATGCCAATGTCACAAGCTGCAAAAATTGGACAAATTTTCATTACAACTACAGGAATGACTAGTGTTATTAGAAAAGAACACCTTCTTGCTATGAAAGATGGCGCAGTAGTTGGAAATGTAGGACATTTCGATGTAGAAATAGATACTAAATTCCTATTAGAAAAATCAAAATCAGTTAGAGAGGTAAGACCATCATTAGACGAATGCATCTTAAGAAATGGAAGAAAAATCTATTTAATCGGTAAAGGGAGATTGGCAAATCTTGTTGCAGCAGAAGGACATCCACCAGAAGTCATGGCACAATCATTTTCAAATCAAATATTATCATTATTGTATATCTTGAAAAATCATAAAAAGATGGGTAAAAAGACAATGATTGTTCCAAAAGAGATTGACAGACAAATTGCTGTAGATGCATTAAAAGCAATGAATGTGCATATTGACAGGCTTACTAAAGAACAAATTAAATATGCAGAAAGCTGGTAGTGCCCTAAATCATAATCTACATTTGATTAATGCATAGTCAATTACGTTATCTTCTGAAACCTGTTTCATTTTTTTAATTGAATTAAAAAGAATTTTTTCAACATACCCAGGATATTTGGTTAGAATATTCTTTTGTATTGATTTCCTATTGTTTAGATAATAATCTGCCATTGGTTGGTATACATTTTTTCCAATCATTTTAACCTCTTCAATTTTAAAACCAGCATTTTTTATTTTGGACGTTAAAAAATTAAGTGTGAAATGCTCTGATGTCCATGTCAATGATAAAATTCCAAGATCCTTTATGGCAGAAATTTTTTCAGTGACTAGTGGTATTGCGAACACAAGAATTCCACCAGAATTTAATATCCTTTTGGATTCAGAGATAAATTCATCTAGTTTTTTAAAATGCTGTGCTGATTCTAATGCAACAACTCTATCAACTGATTGATTTGGAAATGGAAGTAATCTAGAAGTGGAGTTAACACGTATAATTCTACCATTAGCTGACATGTTTGAATTTTTTAATTGTGAATAGTTAATGTTGATAGAAATTATTTGAGTATTGGGAAAATCATGCTCCCATTTTTTTGCAGGTCCAAGTAATCCACTACCAACGTCTATCAAAGTTTTTGTTGTGTCAAGTTCTGTAAGTTCTGCTACAATATCACATAAACGAGTTTGAGCAGAAAATGGTGTAGAGGAGTGTTTATCCCAATATCCAAAATTTAACATATCTCCATTAGTAGTGATCTGCATCATTGGAGAAAGTGAATCATACATGTTTACAATATCATGCTCATTTCGTCTAACTGTCCACATCAAAATATCAAATGGTTTCAAATTTACCATAAGTAAATTAATTTTTAATTAGATATATCGTTTAAGGTAAATCTAAAGAAACATCAGCACAATGACTATGAACCCATCTCTCTTGAGAATCTTTTAAAATCTCCTTGCCTGCTTTGATAAGTTCACCACAACTGACACATTTAGATCCAAATCTGGCTTTCATACATAATATTAGATTACTTTGGTAAATGTACTGTTATTGAAAGAATATTGAGTAATAATTAACAATAAACAAATTCTAGTATTAGCATAGATCAAATTTTTTGATTGTTTTAGTAAATCAAAAAAGGCAAACTGGATATTATATAATTAATTATAACTATTAACATGGGTACCGAGCAAACTCAAGATGAAAACCATACATTCTGGGAAAACTCTAATAAATACTCATGGTCAAACAATGAAATCAGTTTTTTGAAGGAATTATCGTTCATAATGACGTATCTGCATAGAGAAGATTCAAAAGATCAATAATATCTTCTAGAGATCTTTTTTTGTTATTCCACTTGTTTCAATTTCATATCTTAGTGGAGCTGGTAATTCCATGTAAGATCTATTAACTAAAAGTTTTAGCTGATCGTCTGGAACTTGAACCAGTTTCAGTAATTTACTACGTTGATGTGCATATGCATTTTTCCAGAAATTGTTTCCATCAAATGTAGAAATTTTTGCCATGAAATTATTCTTTATCAATAAACTCAGTTGCCTGTGGTGGCTCAGGGCTAAGACCTTTTCGTTTTCGAATTTCTTGAAGAAGTGTTGCTCCAATTGATTTTGGTATTGGTGTCCACTCTTTAAAATGTGAATTCCACATAGCCTTTCCAGCAGTCTGACCTCTCATCTTCTCTGATAAATCAAATGTTTCAGATGCTGGTACTTCACCGATAACTATACTCGTTGCACCCTTTTGTTGCATATCAAGTACTTTTCCTCTTTTTGCTTGTAAAACTGATGCAACATCACCAATTAGATCTGTTGGTACACGAACTTCAATTGCTAGCATTGGTTCCAAAAGCATAGGCTCTGCAGATAAAAATGCACCAAGACATGCACGTCTAGACGCTGGACCAAGTTGTGATAAACCACGATGAGCAGTATCCTCATGAGGAACAAAATGTGTAAATGTGAATTTGCAATTCCTAACCTGCTCTTTGGTAAGACCTCCTTCTCTCATTACTTCATCAAAACCAGATAAAATAGAATCACTAGATTCATCGATAAATTGAACACCTTTTGTTCCATTAATCATTACATTTCCACGAGAATCAAACCTCATTACCTTCTTAGATGTATCAGTATCCCATCCGTGTTCACGTAGAATTGTTGCCATTTCTTTTTTATCTTTCATTTCACTCAAAGTTCCATTTCTGCACATTTCAGCTAATTCAGGTTCTAATGGTTCAACCTTCATGAATAATTTATTATGACGATTTGGAGATTTTGCCATGATTGGTTCACATGCACCTGCAATAGTCTCTCTGTAATTGATTAATGGTTCAGAAGTAATAATGTCAACCTTTGCATCTTTGATTAAATTTACTGCAACATCAAGATGTAACACACCCATTCCGGCCATTATTGTTTCGCCACTTTCTTCATCAATTTTTATTACAAGATTTGGATCCTCAATTGTAAGTTTTCTTAATGTCTCTACAAGTTTTGGAAGATCTTTTGGATGTTTTGGCTCTATCGCCATTTGAACAACTGGTTCAGAGACATACTTGGATGCCTCAAACACTGGAGTGTCTTTAATGGTTGAAAGTGTTTGACCTGCACGTGCATCAGTTAATCCCAAAAGTGCTGGTATATTTCCAGCAGAAAGTTCACCCACTTGCTCTCTAACATTTGACATGAAGAAATTTACAGATTGAACTCTACCTTCACGCTTTGTATCTATAATATTGATAGTTTGACCATCTTTTATTTTTCCCGAAAATAAACGGCCTATTGCTACAGGGCCAGCGGCAGGATCAATTGTCATATTTACAATCATCATAACGGTAGGTCCGTCATCGTCACAATTCAATATCGATTTACCAATATCAGATTCAAGATCTCCTTTCCAGATTTTTGGTATTCTGTATTTCTGTGCTACATGTGGTGGTGGATGATGTTTTACAACCATTCCAAGAACAGCATCTGCAAGTGGTGCTTTTTCAACAAGTTCTTCAACGTTACCAGAATCCCCATATGCATCTATGACATCTTTGAAAGTTACACCTTTTTTCTGCATGGTATCAACATTGATTGCCCATTTATCTTTAGCAGATCCAAATGTCACACTACCATCTTGAATAGAAACTTTCCATTTTTCTTTGTATTCATCTTCAGCATATGTATCAATTAATTCATTAAAGTTTGCAACTACACTTGCGAGTGTTTCTTGCATTTTCTCTGGTGTTAATCTTAGTTCTTTTATCAATCTGTCAATCTTGTTAATGTACAAAACAGGTCTAACTCTTTCCTCAAGCGACATTCTAGTTACAGTCTCAGTCTGTGTCATTATTCCCTCTACAGCATCACAAACCACAACAGCACCATCAATTGCTCTTAGACTTCTAATTACACGACCAGAAAAGTCAACATGGCCTGGTGTGTCAATCATATTAATAACATAATCATTATCTCCCTCTTGATAGTGTAAAGTCACATTTGCCTGAACTATTGTAATACCACGTTCCTGCTCTGCTTTCATTGAATCCATTGCAAGAGCAGAACCTGCAGATGAAGGTGAAATTATTCCAGAATGTGCCAAAAGGCTGTCACTCATCGTAGTTTTTCCATGATCAACATGAGCAATCACACCAAAATTTCTAATTTTATTTTTATCACTGATAATCTTCATCACTTGTTCTGTTGACTTGTATTTTGTCATATGGCGATAATCCTAGGTGAACATCTATTAAACCTTATGAGGCTTTGGAATAAAAAACAATTTTAGAGAATTTATGCTATATTTCAAATTCGCTTTTCCTCAATAGATCTTTGGTTAGTTCTAAATACGCCTCAGGATCTATTTCTTTTGCAAATCCTTTATCGGTATTAATCAAATATACTGAATTAATTCTTGCATTTTGAATCTCTTCAAATTTAATTTGTGGATGTCTGTAGAATCGATCACAAATATTTTTAATTTTGGTAATCTGTTCATCAGTTCTAGTATTGGGGGAATTTAGGAACAGACTAGGTATTGGTAGAACATTAACTATTGGTGTAGCTAGACAGAATTTTGTGCAATGTTGACTATATCTTGCTATTTTACTAATTATCCTAGCCGTATAGTAGTCAACAGTATCCAATGCATGTTCTGGTGGCGTAAAACCAGTCTCAATTTCAACAATTGTTGCTTCATTTTCTCCGTTAGCAAAAAGATCACAAACTAAAATGTCAGATACTGATTTTTCAACATCCACATTATATCCTTGTGAAATAAGTTCGGATGAACAAATTAATTCTAATACAGAATGATTGATTTTCACAAGGTTTTCTTTATAAAGATCAATTAATTTTTGCCTAACAAAATTTAGTTTTGGCTTATCTTTTTCTTCTAAACGACTAGAGAGAAGTTCAGTTATGGCATAAACATCATCTCGGAATTTTTCTACGTCCAAGTACATAAATTTGAGAATTGTGGGATTTAAGAAGCTTGATAATGAAACACTAGTACACCAATCGTACTAATCTGTTAGAATTTACAAGTTTTAGAGAAAAATAACTATAGTTTTGGTGCTATGCTTAATCGTCCTTTTGCAGATAGAATGATTATTGATGTAATTGCAACAACTAGAACTAGTGAAGCAATGGTTCCAAATTCTGGTACTACTACACCATCAGCAATATCAACTTCAACAGAAGATTGGTACGCTGTAGCATCACCTTGTTTTGCACTTACTGTGTATAATCCATCCTGGCTCCATAATGAGCCACCAACTCCGATATCACTTGTAAATGTACCATCAGAGTTTGGAGATATTTGATCAACAGTGATAATATTTCCGTTAGGTGCAATGACCATTAGTGTCACTGCAGATTGTGCTCTGTCTGTTGAACCGTTAATTGTAATTGATGTTGCACCTTCTATAGCATCAGCAGAGATTGTTAATCCTGTTGAACCTGGTGTTGCAGATTGCATTTTAGTTTCATAGCCATCATCCTCACCGTACAAACCTACAGTATCTACTGAAACATCTGTTGCAGTTGTTACACCGTCGGTAATATCTACATCTAATGATGCTGAATACAAAGCAGCTGAACCAGATGCAAGATTAATTGAATATGTACCGTCTTGACTCCATAATGAACCTACTCCGATAACAGTTGAAAATTCACCATCAGAGTTTGGAGATAATTGATCAATTGCTACCACGTTTCCATTAGGTGCAATAACAGTTAGTGTAACAGCGTTACCACTTCCACTACCAGAATAACCGTCAACATTGATTTTTCCTGAGCCTTCCGATGCAGTAACATTTACTGCAAAACCTTGTTCTGCATATGCATTATTTTGCATTGATAAACTGGTAACCATGGCAATTGTAAATAACGAAATTACTAGTAACGATGAAAATTTTCTAAAACTGTTCATATCTATTGTTGAATTATGATTCAAGAAGTATTTATCTATTGTTTTTACAATTTTTTAGTTTTAAATGTAAAATTTGATAATAATATAGAGGGTGTCCTATGATACCCATGCCTTAAAACCACCATCTAAATTCACTGATGTGAATCCGGATTTACTTAGTTCATCTGATGCAATATTCCCACGGTAGCCAGATGCACAATATGTGCAAATTTTTTTACTTTTCAAGTCCTCAATTTTTCCCTGTTTAATGTTACGAATAACCAATCCCAATGGCATACTTAGTGAATTTTCAATTTTACCATTTTCCAGTTCATCTGTTTCTCGTACGTCAATTACGATATATTGACTAATGTTCTCTTTTAGTTCGTTTTTTGTTATAGAATCTGCCATAACTCTATACAATTCAATTGATATATAATTATGACTTAATCCATTGATTTTTCAAACAGATTAAAGTGGGATTTCCACATATTAAGTAAAATTGAAAAAAGAATTAGAAGAAATTTCTTCATTACACGAAAAAAGTAATCTAGATTTTAAATTAATTATTGCTGATAAATTATTCGATATTGAACAAGTTGAAATAAAAAATGAAGAAACACCTGTTACAAAACCAACTAAACGTGGAGGTGTTTATTTCTCAGACTCAACAACATATATGATTAAAATTGTTGTTGGTGACTTAACAATTAGCAAATATTTGGCAAATGCTATGTTAGGGCCAAATACAGAATTTCAAGATATTATAATTCAAACATCTTTTCAAAAAAATGATACATTACTAACTGCTAAATTCATAACAAATCTAACAAGTAGGATAGAAACAGAAAATAAAATTAAATTAAATTTTATTGTGAAAGATATTAGTATTAAATAAATTATAAAAGTTTGAAGTATTTATCATACTTCTCACGTAATTCAGTATTAGATAATACTTCGTAAGCATTATTTATTTCAGTCATTTTTTGATCAGACGAATCTTTTCTTTTATCAGGATGCCATTCCTTAGCTAACAATCGAAATTTTTCTTTAATTTCATTAGAGGTTGCAGATTGTGTTATTCCTAATACTTCATAGTAATTAGGAAGTGTTTTATTTTTTAACATCTCATCAAACTCTTTTTGGTTTATCGACGCATTTTTTCTTGTGCCAAATTCTTCATTAGACCAATCAGAATGATATTTTTCATAGTCACGATCTTTTTTTGAGTCTAGATTAAGTTCATCATATTTTGTTCTTTTACGTAAAATAATATTTCGTGCAAGATAAACAAATATTCCTACAACTATAATGCTAGCAATAACAAATGTTAAGACTAGATCTTCTTGAGTTATGTAAACATCATCAACTGCAGATGGTGGATTTACTTGTAAACCAGAATCATAAAAGAAAGATACTACATTATTAGATTCATCTGATTCTAATGACAGTTCATAGATTCCGCTTTTTATCCAACCATGTGTTCCAGCAATAACGAGTGTGGAAAAATTCCCTTCTTCGTCAACTGAAATTTTTTCAGTCCAAACAGTATTACCGTCAGGGTCAACTATTGAAATAAAAACTAAATTTTGTGGTGCGTTTATGGTTGAGCCCCAAATTGAAATTATATCAGACTTTGCATAAAAATCATCATCTATGTAAATACCTGCATTTTCAGAAAATGAATAATTTGCATTTGTTAAAAATATAAGAAAAAGTACACCGAGTCCTAACAGACCAATTTCTTTCAATACAAAATTCATAATTATTTTATTAGTTATAACATAAACGAATTATTGATAATTACAAATATTCTAGGAACAGAATTCACTGAAATCGTTAAAAAAACCAATATTGTTAAAAAATTTTTACTGTTTTTTGCTAATATAACCAATTAGTAAAAAAATACATGGTAATAGGATACTGTGTAAAATGCAGAGACAAAAGAGAGATGCAAGGAACCGAAGGAATAACCATGAAAAATGGTAAACCCGCAATAAAAGGTACTTGCCCTACATGTAGTACATCGATGTTCAGAATAGGCAAAGCCTAATCGAGCATCAGATACTTTTTTTATGGAATCTTTCTAATGATAATTCCATTCATCAGTAATTCCATTCCATAACAAACGAAATGATTTTGGATCTTGATTAATTTCACCCTGTATTCTATTATCAACTGCAAAAAAGAAATTTTCCATTGCATCTAGACCCCCACTTTCAAAAAGCTCTTTACCAATTTCTTTAAACCGCTCTTTTTTTTCTGGAACTAGATTAGAACTAGGTTCCTGAAGACATAATGTAATTATGTCAATCATCTCTTCTTCTAATATAAAATCCATTAAGAACTTTGTAATAACTAACTAAAAATCTCTTTGCCTATTTTGACGATGCTTTATCATGAATTTGAGCTAAAATTAATTTAGCCCTTTCTTTATTCTCAAAAGATTCTGTTTTTGCATCAAGAATAGTGTCAATTTCATATGCCTTATCGACTAGTATATCAGCAACGTGTTCATCAAGTGTTCCTTTACCAACCAAGTAATACGCAAAAACCTTATTTTTCTGACCAATTCTATGTAGCCTATCTTCTGCCTGCCTATGAATTGCAGGACTCCAATCTAACTCTGCAAAAATTACATAACGAGCTTTTGTAAGATTAATTCCAACATTACCAGCACGTAATCCAGCAATCATTAATCTAGTTTGACCTTTTTGAAATCTATCAATTTCATTGTCTCTGGTTGTAAGAGTTTGTCCACCTATAATTGATGATGGATTATGCTCTTCTAAACTTTCGTGCAGTAAAGTATGAATCGCTTTATGATGACAAAATACAACTATACTTTCTTCTGTTTCCATAACTTCATTTACAAATTCAACAACATGTTTTAGTTTTGCCAAACCAGCTGCTTGTCGTTCACTTTCAATTGCACGATGATATGATGCGGATTTGTCAAATGCAGTTTCAGCGTAACTCTGTTCTTCTTCAAGCTTCTTCCAAATTTTATCTAGTTCAGCTTTGTAAAATCTTTCATCAGATGCAATAACTTCTTGATATCGTACTTTGTCTTTTAGATCTTTAAGAACATCTGATTTTTTTCTACGCAACATAACATGAGTAGTCAGTTGTTTACGTAAAGTATCACGTTTATTATCTAATACTATTGCTTTTCCTTTCTCATCAACCCAACAAAAGTATTCACAGAATTCTTTAAAATTACCTAGTAGCCCAGGCTTTAGTATATCTACTATTGGCCAAATTTCAGAACCTCTATTGTAAATTGGTGTTCCAGATAATCCAACTCTATATTTTACAGATTCTTTAGCAGCTAATTTTTTGACTGCTGCATATTTTTGAGTTGTTTTTGAACGTAAATGTTGAACCTCGTCACAGACAATTGAGCGAATAGGAAGTTTTGCTAAGTCATCAGCCCGTTTATGTAATAATTCATAATTAATTATGTAAAAATCATAATTCCCAATGTCACTTGATTTTCCTATACGAATCATAGTAGAAGTTGGCGATGCTTTAGAATTAATTTTCCCATTTTTACTTTTCTTTTTAAGAAATTTTTCAATTTCGCGTTGCCAATGTGTTAGAGTAACTAAAGGTGCAACTATCAATGCCGGAAACGCATTTTTTTCCTTGGATAGATATGCAAGTGTTTGAACTGTTTTACCTAACCCCATTTCATCAGCTAACAATGCGTTACCAGATGATTTTAGTAGGAAATCTAGCCCCTCACGCTGAAAATCTAGAAGAGTTCCTCGAAATTGGTTAGATGGTGTAGCCTTCTCAAGTTTCTCAATTTTAGGAACTCGTTGTTTTTTAACAATTAATGAAGCAGTTTTTCTATTCCAAACAGATTTTGAAAGAATGGTCAATGGGTAACGCTCTGCAATCCATTTTAGATGCTTAACATTTTCATCGTTGTCTGATACAATTGCCTCATCAGGCTTATCACCATACCATGCTCTAGGAATAAGTTTCGCAGTCATATTCACTGCTCGTGAACCACTGATCTTCCAGCACCATGTACCCGAATACCGATCTAATACAAATTCTAAATTGCCAAAGTTTGCCATATCATTATCTTCCGAATTCGGTAGATTATTTTTTTGAGTTTATGAATCTTGGGTTTTCAAATTACTAAGTATGAGTAAATTTTTTTAAATTCCTAAAAAATATTTGATTAATTACAGAATTTATGGATAATTTGGATAATTCATTCAAGAATAATAAAAATACACTAAATATTTTAGACAGAATTTTTCACATAAGACGTTGGAAGAGGAAGCAAAGGATCTCATTGTTTTAGGTGCAATAAATAATGGTGCTAAAAAATTTGATAAGATTTCAAAAATTACAAAGATTAAACCTGAAGAACTTAATGGTATCTTAGAAAAACTTGAGAGTCGTGGATTCATCATTGTACAACAAAAAAAGGGATGGCTTGGAAATAAAATTGAACTAAATATAACAGAGAAAGGAAACAGTGAGATTAACAAAAGAGTTCATGAATTACAAGATAAATGGGCAAATATGAAAAATGCCTATGAATCTGGCGACAAACAAAAATTACAGCAAGTTATGAAAGATGAAAAATCATTTTTGCCAACTATGATGTATTTTGGAATAATTGACATCATGATGTTCAGTATGATGTTCAGTATGATGGGAATGGCAATGTCAAACTACATACCAGCAGATGACATGTCACAGTTTGATGATGGTGCAACAGGTGACGACCTTGGTGACTCTGGTATGGATGACGGTGGATTTGATTTCGACATAGGATTTTAACTTGATGTATACATCTTTTGATAACGTAGGACTTCTCAAGGTTTTAAATTTCTTAGAATCACACGAGTCTGAATATTTATCTGGTCAAGACTTGAGCGATGTGTTAAAAATTAGTAGAGTAGCTATATGGAAGCATATAGAAAAAATTCGTTCGTTAGGATATAGAATTGATTCAAAACAAAAACGTGGTTACAAATTTGTTAATAGAACAGAAAAATTACTTCCATGGGAAATTACTAAAAAAATTAAATCAGAATTTGTTGGAAGACGAGTATATTACTTTGATGAAATTGATTCAACACAAAATTATGCATTACAGATATCAAATAATAAAAATGAAAATGGTACTGTAATAGTTGCTGAAAAACAAACAGATGGGAAAGGTAGACTAAATCGAAAATGGTATTCTCCAGAAGGTGGGATTTGGCTTTCAGTCATAATTCATCCAGAATTTCAAATTTCTGATGCAACTATAATTCCTTTAGCAGCATCATTAGCATTATGTGAATCAATAAAAAAAGTTCATAAAATCAAGACTGATGTTAAATGGCCAAATGATATTACAATTAATGGTAAAAAAGTTGCAGGTATGCTAATTGATACTAGCATACAAGGTAACAAAGTTGAAAACCTAGTTTTAGGAATAGGAATTAATTTTGCGGTTAACATACAACAAATAGAAAAACGATTAAAAAATTCTCCTAATTTTTATGGTGTTACATCACTATTCCCTGAAAAAAATAAACCCTCAAAAATAGAACTATTAGTACAATTTTTACTTGAACTAGAAAAAGTGATTAACAGTTTGATAAAAGGTAAAAATGCACAAATAATTAAAGATTGGTCAAAACATACAAACATGTTTGGAAAAACAATCTCTGTTAATACAGGTAATGGTAAAATTTCAGGAATTGCAAAAAAAATTGATTCCGATGGAGCACTAATTATTAAAACAGGAACAAAGAATAGAAGAATTTTTGTTGGAGATGTAACATTAAGATAACTACCTACGAGTGCGAAGTTTCTTCTTCCGTTTAGGTTTTGGTTTAGATTTTTTTTTGGATTTTATTTTTTTGGGTAATTTTTTAGGTGAAGATCTAGTATTCTTTTTTTTAACTACTCTCTTATGTTTTCCTGAGTTTGATTTAGCAATATTTGATTTTGATACAAGTTGTTCTAGAATATCAACATATGACGAATATACATCTAGGAATAATGATGTTTTTTGAGTGAGTTTTTTTAATAATTCATTCTGTCGTAAAAGATTAGTTTTTTCAATTAATTCTGGGATTTGCTTTTCTTCTATGTCTAAAGATGAAATTTCAGACTGTAATTCAGATAATTGATTCCTAATTATCTCAAATTTTGATAAATTATACATATAAGATTCTCCGCATTACCATTGTTAAATTTTCGCAGACAAAATTGTAGCTATATTTTAATTTAGTACACTAACGATCAAAAAAATGAGAAAAAACAGTATTAGATATTCACTTGCAATAACTACCTTGTTTATTATATTATTTTCATCATCATTTACTCAGACTGCCAAGGCAAATGATAATTTAAAAATTCCAGAGATATTTGAAAATGCAACACAGCATTTTATGTTAGGTGAGTATAATCAAGCAGTGATTTTATTGGATGAAATACTTGAAATTTCACCAAATAATACCAAGTCATTATTACTGAAGGGTATCGCATTGAGTAATTTAGAACGACATAAAAGCTCAATTCTTGAATTTAATAAAGTTCTAACAATTCAACCTGATAATTTGATGGCATTATTAGGAATTGGTGTAGGGTTTGGTAATTTCGGTGAATACAAACAAGCACACAAATATTTTTTGCAAGCTCATGATATTGCTTCAGACAATCATATTGTAACTAACTACAAAGAGTTTGCAGAGAATGTGATCACCAAATATCCTTACACAGAGGTTGACGGTCCAAAAATTCATGAGGTGCAAAAAGTGGAAATTGTACCAGACTGGATAAAAAATAGTGCCGGATGGTGGGCAGAAGATAAAATCACTGATGAAGAATTTACTACTGCATTACAATTTTTAATTCAGAATGAAATTATCAAAATAGAATCTGTACAAAATACAGAAAATGGTTACAGTTCAATAATACCAACATGGATAAAAAATAATGCTAAATGGTGGGCAGAAGATAAAATTACTGAAGATGATTTCCTTTCGGGAATTTATTACATGGTTGAAAATGGAATTATTATAATTAATTTAGAAGAAAAAGATAAGCTCACTAAAAATGAACAACTTGTAATTGATAGAAATATGTGGGAATTTGAAAGATATTTGGATAGAATTATAAAAACTGTAAGTGATGATGGACGCTACATAGAATATCCCAATCCTAGTGGTGATGTAATTAAAAAATTCATGCGAGATTATGTGAAATGGAACTTTGATCAACAGATTGAAATGGGTAATTCAAGATTTCCTAGTCCAACAGTCAATCTAATCAGGGATACTTATTTTGTAGAGTATAAGGTGTATGCCAATAAACAGCCAAATGGATTACCACTGGATCATGTGGGCACATTGGATGAATCATTTAGGTATTGGGAGGAACGAACTCTTTCAACAGATGATGGGAAAAAAGTAAAAATCACATTTACGATTGTACCTACTAAAGCAGATGCAAATCTATGGGTGACGTGGGTAGTTAGGAGTCTTGGCGAAAATGTCCTAGGACATGCCAATCTGGGAAAAGGTGTTGTTGAGGTTGCATTAGGTGGATATGGATGTGATGGTAATTTTCAATTATATCATGTTGAAACTGTGAAACAAATAATGACGCATGAATTAGGACATGGGATTGGTTTGATGCATAGTGACAAGAGAAGTGATATCATGTATCCATCATTAGGTAATGTTGATTATGCATACTGCCTTTTGGATGTGAATAAACAGTTTACAAAAGAACTTACTGGAATTGTTTTGAAAAATCAATCATAGTAATAACCAATCATCCAAGTGATCTTGAATGCTTTTGTGTATGTGGTCTTTCACCAGGGAATTTTCTTCTCATGTGACCTGATGGTCTTCCATAAATAAGTTCTAAGAACCAACTTTCATGTTCTATTTCTTCCATCAGTATATCTTTCGCAATATCATATGTAGCTGGATCTTTATTGTAAGTCATTTTACAGACTTTATTCCAATTAACAATTGCACCTTGCTCTGCCTTAAGACATTTCTCTAATATTGCTTTGATATCAGTTGGGTTTTTTGGTAATTGTAAAAATTCACATCCAGACATTTTGATAAATGATTGTGCATCATTTGGTAGACTTCCCCCTAATTGGAATATCCTTTCAATACAAGATTCAAAGTGGCTAAGATCTTCAAGACGTGCATCCTCAATTATTCCCTTTATTCCCTCACCTTCCATTCCAGTACAGTGCATTCTGAGATTTGTAAAATAATAATATGCAGTAAACTCTACTGATGCGTTGGATACTAGTAGTTTTATGAGTTTATCAACATCCAATCCATTTTTTTTAAGAATTTCTACACCTACTACATGTGGTTTTTTAGTTTTAGACATGAAATTAATCATCAAGTTAGTATTAAAAAGATTTATCAAAAAATAAAAAATAATTGTAAATATAAAAATCCCAAAAGAAAAATTCTAAGGTTATAGAATAATGAATTAGGCGTGCCTACACACTAAACACCATTAGAGAATGGTAATTGTGTTTAATAAGCCAAATTGTACACTACTAGTATAATGCCTAATGACGATAAACAACGTTGCCCATCTTGTAATAAAGCATCACTTGTTTTAGACCAAAATTCTGGTGAACTAGCATGTAGTACCTGTGGTTTAGTTATTACTGAAAAAGGTGCTGCTGATGGTCCTGAATGGAGATCATTTGCAAATGATGGAGTCGACAAAAGTAGAGTTGGTACAGGTACATCCATCACAATGCATGACATGGGGTTATCAACAATTATTGGAACCGCCAACAAAGATGCTACAGGAAAACCACTTTCTACATCAATGAAAAAATCAATTGATAGGCTAAGAACATGGGATAGTCGTTCACAAGCTCATTCATCTCAGGATAGAAATCTTCGACAAGCACTAAGTGAGATGGATAAACTGAAAGACAAATTATCATTAACAGATGCAGTTATTGAAAAATCTGCATATATCTATCGAAAAGCAATAGAAAAAAAACTAGTTAAGGGCAGATCAATTCAAGGATTAGTTGCAGCATGTATCTATGCAGCATGCAGAGATACAGAGACACCAAGAACACTTGATGATATTGCTGATGGTATAAACATTAGGAGAAAAGATGTTGCAAGATGTTACAGATTAATTTTTAGAGAATTAGATCTTAAAATTCCAGTAGCTGACCCAGTTAATGGTGTGGCAAGAATTGCAAGCCTTGCTGGATTAGGTGAAAAAACAAAACGTAAAGCAATTGAAATTTTGGGTAAGGCAAAGAAGATTGGAATGGTAGCTGGAAAAGATCCAATGGGCTTAGCTGCAGCAGCACTTTATTTGGCATGTATAACTAGTGGTGGAAATAAAACACAGAAAGAAATCTCAGTAGCATCAGGTGTAACTGAGGTTACAATTAGAAACCGCTGTGCAGGTCTAAGAGAATTAATTTAGTTCTAATTATTCAAGTTCATTAAGAGGATCTAACTCTTTTCTTCTCATAACAATAAACATTCCAATTGTTAGACCAAACTGATAAAATGCATACAAAATTATCTGAAATGCTGTAGGTACATAATCTGTAAATTTTCCCAACATTGCCACAATTAGAACAATAACGCTAATTGTAAAAATAAAATAACGTGAAATAGAATTAATCTCTGAAAATCTAAAAATAAGAACAAGTGTAATTGTAACAAAAATTCCCACTATAGCAAGAAGCCCAGCGTTTAAACCAAGAAAGTCAATTAATAAATTAAAAATGCCTTCTGGTGTCTCAGGTACTACAAAACCAGTCATTTCTACTTTTGATGGGTCAGCAAATTTTGTGATGTTTCCAGATGCATTAATTACAAATAATATTAACAAAAGAACTGAGACGCCTTTTGCATATTTCTTCAATTTTGGAAATCTTCGTCTAATTCCTCTTGCAAGTATTGCTCCCTGTAATAATCCAATTCCAAACACTATCGCAAATGTAATTAGAAAGTTTTCTTCGGCAAGTTGCAGAATATCCAATGTCTCAACATAATTTAGGATCAGCCTTTTTAAAAGAGAGAGATTGCTAATTTCAGACAAATTGAGAAAATTTTGAAAAAGCCTTTTCAACTAAGAGTATTTTTAAGATACAATGGCAGATGAATTTAGAATAGATACACCGTATTTACCAGGAGAAAAAGGCTGTAGATTTACATGGATTTTAACTGAAGATGATGAAAAAACATTATACCTTAGACATGAAGATCTTCTTGAACTAAATGATGTCCTGATGCATGGGTCATCAGCTAAGATAGAGATGGAAGATGGTGCCAGTTCAATACTAGTAAATTCTGATGTTACTGATTTTTTTCTTGCTGGGCAAAGACATTTGAAAATTGAAACACTAGCACTAAAAGTTGCACTAAAAGAATTTATGAAGAACAATCCTGATGCATGATCTGAATTCTTATCAGATGCATTAGCTTGAATTATTTATGATTAGGAAACCTGTAGTTGCTGGATCATTTTACCCAGATAATTCTGATGAGTTAAACCAAATGATTCAGAATTGTTTTACCCATAAATTTGGACCAAATAATAACCCGCCAAAAAAAGGTACTGAGAAGATATTTGGAATAATCTGCCCCCATGCTGGTTACATGTATTCAGGTCCTATTGCATCACATTCGTATTATGAAATTTCATCCCATGAATTTGACTTGGCAGTAATTATAGGTCCAAACCACTGGGTGATAGGAAGTAAAATTGCAACAATGAGTGATGCAAAATGGCAGACACCGTTAGGAATATCAGAAGTTGATGGTGAATCCTCTAATGACTTGGTGAACATTGCAGATAATATTGAGCAGGACTATTTTTCCCATAGTAAAGATCATTCACTGGAGGTTCAAATTCCATTCCTCCAAGAAATGTTTCCAAATAATTTGAAAATACTTCCTATAATAATGGCAAATCAAGATATTGATGCAGCAAAGGAAGTTGGAAATGCTATATCTCATATTGCAAAATCTAAAAAGACTATGATAATTGGTTCATCTGATTTTACTCATTATGAGGAAAATAATTTTGCACACAAACAAGACATGTCGTTAATTGAACCAATTTTGAAATTGGATGTAAATGAATTCTATGAAACACTAGTTGAAAAAAAAATCAGTGCATGTGGTTATGGTGCTATTGCTGCAACTATGATTGCATGTAAAAATTTAGGTTCTAAAAAAGGAGAATTATTGGCGTATGCAACTAGTGGTGATGTTGTTGGAAACAAGGAATCAGTAGTTGGATACGGTTCAATAAAATTTGTTTAATTGATTTTTTTGCTTTGAATCTCAATTGACTGTTTTCGTTTTTTACGAATTGTACTATAGATTAAAAATCCAATATTTACCATAGGGAATATCTCAATTAAATCTACACCATACATGAAAAAATCTAGTATGGGGTGTACCCTGCTTATCATTCCTGTTTCCAAATACAAATCAGCATTCCAAATCATATGAGGAATTTGGATGTAGATTATGAACGCAGTTAAAATCAATGACTCGGTTACATGCCTTTCATACCAAAACCAAAATCTATTCCATGTAGATTGTTTTTCTGTTTCTTTTGTTACCATACTCTATATTGTAATTATTACATTTTAAAGGTTATTTTTTTTAGGTTTTCCTAATTATTTTTGTAATTTTTACTTAGTTTTACCTAATTATATGTAAAAATCATTAGTGACAGCTAACAGTAAAAAAATGAATCCACCAATTACAAAACCCAAGTATGTTTTTCATAATTGATAATTTTATCCTAATCATTCTCCATTCTTAGAATGTAGAATAGTCGTGTATAGTATTCACTAAGTGAATTAAAAATGATTTGTCATGCATAGTCTCTATGTTTGTGGCCGTACCGATGTTTTGGTCTATTAGTAATGGCACGCTCACCACTCGCCGAAGCTTGTGATCTACACGTCCATTCTATCAACGCAGTCTTCTTCTGCGAACCTTCAACTAATGTAACGCTGTCATGTCTCGGGATAGGCTTCGTGCTTAGATGCTTTCAGCACTTAACCTAAATGGCTTAGCTGCCCGGCCTGCCCTGTCGGACAACCGGTAGACCAGAGGCCACGCTGCTCTGTTCCTCTCGTACTATGAGCAACTTCCCCTCAGACAGCGACGCTTCCATCAGGCAGAGACCGACCTGTCTCACGACGGTCTAAACCCAGCTCATGTTCCCTTTTAATAGGCGAGCAGCCTCACCCTTGGCCCCTGCTGCAGGACCAGGATAGGAAAAGCCGACATCGAGGTACCAAACCGCGGGGTCGATAGGAGCTCTCGCCCGCGACGAGCCTGTTATCCCTGGGGTAATTTTTCTGTCACCTTCGGGCCCCAATAGTGGGCACACGAAGGATCGCTAAGCCAGACTTTCGTCTCAGAATTCCGTGCGTTTGGAAATCCTGTCAGTCTAGTTTTTGGCTTTGCCCTCTTCAACGGATTTCTGACCCGTTTGAACTAAACTTTGGGCCCCTCTGATATCTTTTCAGAGGGGTGCCGCCCCAGCCGAACTGCCCACCTGCACGTGTCCCCGGTCTGCACCGGGTAAGTAGTACTGCAAAAATAATTTGGTGTTACATCGTTGCTTCACTCATTTCCCAAAGAAAATGAGGCATAGCTCCCAAATACACTATGTAATCTTTACTATACTACAAGCACAAGCTGCAGTAAAACTCCACGGGGTCTTCTCTCCCCGATGGAAGTTGATGGACTGTTCGTCCACCTTATGTGGCTTCACCGGGTTGTAGGTGGGGACAGTGGGGCTCTCGTTGTTCCATTCATGCGCGTCGGAACTTACCCGACAAGGCATTTGGCTACCTTAAGAGAGTCAGAGTTACTCCCGGCGTTAACGGGCCCTTAGCTCGGTTGAACCCAAGTTTTAGGTACCCGCACCGGCCAGGATTCAGCGACTATACACATCCTTTCGGACTAGCAGTCGCCTGTGTTTTTATTAAACAGTCGAAACCCCCTTGTCATTGCAACCTGCTCGCCCAATTCCTCATTAAGCAAGCAGGCATCCCTTATACCTAAGCTACAGGACTAATTTGCCGATTTCCCTCACCATACGGTATACCCGTAGCACCTTAGCTTTCTAAGCCAGCGCACCTGTGTCGGTTCTCGGTACGAACAAGCAAATCACTTTCTATACAGATTTTCAAGGTCCCCTGGATTCAAGAAAACTCTGCTAACGCAGAGCCACTAATGTCTCGAAATGGTTCTCGTCATTACGACACTCCCCAAATCTCGAACACTTAAACACAACGATGGTTATGCTCCCCCTATCCGGAAGATGTCCATATAGATAATAACGCAATTTACTTGGTACTGGAATATTAACCAGTTTCCCTTTCGAATTACTCTTTTGAGGTAATCCTTAGGATCGACTAACTCCAGGCTGATAACGCATTGCCTGGAAACCCTTGCGCTTGCGGTGGTAGAGGTTCTCACTCTACTATGCTGTTACTGCCGCCAGGATCTGCAATAGAAATCGGTCCACAGGACGTCACCGCCCTGCTTCGACCCAATCACTACGCCAACCTACCATGACTTGCCCATTGGCAAGTATCCAAAGTATCGGTATTTTGCTTTAGCCCCGTCCGTTTTTGTGGCGCTCTCTCTCGGCAGGTAAGTTGTTACACACTTTTTAAAGGATAGCTGCTTCTGAGCTTACCTCCCTGCTGTCTTGGCGAGAACACGCACTTTAGCTTGACACTTAGCAAAAATTTGGGGACCTTAACTTCAGTCTGGGTTAAACCCCTTTCGGTCGTGAACCTTACGTCACACGAACCCGTCTCCCAGCTTCTACGATGCATATCCCTTCGGAGTTTGAATGGGCGGTGAGGAATTTCTTCCCCGCGCCGCCCTATCAGTGCTCTACAGGAAATGCTATCTCCACTGAGGACGCCCTACGAGACGCTTCGGTTGGAACTAGCAATCGCCAGTCTAGATTGGTTTTTGACCCCTATTCCCAAGTCACACCAACAGTTTGCACGCTAGTACGGCTTCAGCCCTCCAACGGGCTTTCGCCCGCCTTCAGCTTGCTCAGGAATAGATCGACTGGCTTCTAGCCTAACCGCCATGACTCAACGCACTTTCACACGCTTCTCCTCGCTAATGCTGCGAGAACTCGGTTTCCCTTCGACTTCGCCTTGACTGGCTTAGTCTTGCCATGACAGTTAGCTCCCTGGCCCGTGTTTCGAGACGGAACGCATAACACTGACGATTTGAGCTCTAAACTTTCAGCTCTATTGCTAGAACCTCTGGTCTAGAAAAATCACCTTTCATGCTATGCACGTCTGTAAGTAATAGGTTTCATGCACTTTTCACCCCCCTTCCGGGGTACTTTTCAGCTTTCCCTCACGGTACTAGTACACTATCGGTTTTGAGATATATTTAGCCTTAGAAGCTACTTTCTCCTAATATTCGATGCCCACTACCAAGGACATCTACTCTGGTACTCAACTAATCCTATACCATTTCGTTTACGGGGGTTTCACCCTCTATGCCAGAACGTTCCAGATCATTTCGACTGTGTTCTAGGATCATTATATGAGTCCGTATACACCACATCTCTGTTATGTTACCATAACAGATTCAGTTTGGGCTCTTACCTTTTCGTTCGCCACTACTTGGGTAATCTCTATTGATTTCTCTTCCTCGTCGTACTAAGATGCTTCAATTCCGACGGTTCGACCTCCGCCACCATTGTAACGGAGTATGTAAACATAAGATTCTCATTCGGACATCTCGGGATCAAAGGTCGCATGCGCCTACCCCGAGCTTATCGCAGCTTGCCACGTCCTTCATCTCTTCTCAAACCTAGCAATCCTCCTATTACCGTCTTTACACCGGCAATTACGGCCACAATTTACACGACTATGCATGACGATCATCACGATCCAGTGCGGTGGACCGCTACATCCTTCATACATCATTTTCATGATGCATTGCATCGATGGTGATGCAAAGATTATGTGCTTTCCGTAATTCTTTCTAAGGAGGTGATCCGACCGCAGGTTCCCCTACGGTCACCTTGTTACGACTTTTCCCTTGTCACTTACCCCAAGTTCGATAA
>Ga0209992_10000088_pt1 | contig 137275 bp, 124 predicted proteins | sample 2SBtaG_2_FD_182564 | JGI IMG/M metagenome (GOLD analysis project Ga0209992, IMG submission 182564) | Deep subsurface microbial communities from Kolumbo volcano to uncover new lineages of life (NeLLi) - 2SBTROV12_ACTIVE470 metaG (SPAdes)... | ecosystem: Environmental > Aquatic > Marine >... | reverse complement strand
ACCGTTGAATTGAAAGCGGCGGATTTAAACCTACCACAAGCCAGAGCGATGCTAATGAAAACAGGTGAGGGTTGTTGCACTGGGATTTTTATAAAGCCAAACGCAGTTTAGGCTGGCGCCTTATAACGCCCCGCTTAGGGGCAATAACACGTGGGCTAAAATCGGAGCGAAGCGACTGAGCCCACGTGTTATTGTCCCAGGGAGCTTGCGACCGACTACAGCGGTTTGTTAGGTGCGTACATTTGAGCGTTTAGAATCCAATAGGCACAGAACGACCAATAACCCAGCACTGAAAAACCAGACGTTGTATGTGGGACTACCTAAATTGTATTTTAGAATCGGATATACAACTAATGCGGACACCAAAATACCTAATTTCGCGATCTTCTTATTGGTTGTCAAAAGAACCATAAAAACAGTAGAAGCGATAGATAGCACTATTTCTGGTAAATACAATTCGAGCATATCCAGATATGAATACGAATTTTCATTCCCCAAACTATAAAAGACTTTCAATTGCTTAGCCGACCAATAAAACGGCAGGACACAAACAAAGATAAACGTTAACAGAAACCAAAATCGAAAAAAGTAACTCATCAGAATATGGCACCTAACAATTTAGTGTAAGGAAAAAATCCTTTATGTAAGGTGGAAAATTTCCGTATATCACTTTTTATTTGGAACAGATTATCAAATAAAAACAGCACACAAAATAAAAACGAAAGGTTTTTTAGATTGAAAGCCGGAAAATTTCTCTTTTATTTTTACCTATAGCAAAAGACTGAGGCACTGGTTATAAAAACAGTGCTTTTTGCTAATTAAAAATAGGCGTCAGGGTGAATCTTGTTAACCTTCCACTCACCATCTTCTTTAATCAAATCCAGGCTTCGTAGGTCTTCTACTTTATTGCCGTTATAGTTGCCGCTTAAAAACACGGTAATCGTTGATTTTTCTGCAAACTCGTTTCTGCCAACCCGTCCCGCGCTTTGAGGGGTAACTGTCACTGTGTCGTATTTTAAATTAAGCAAGTGGCGTTGAACGTTACTATTCGTGTGATATCGGGTGAGTATTCTGGATAATTTTTCGCTAGAAAGCTGTATCGCAGTATCTAAGTTGTCGTCTTCATAAACACTTTTTAGAAATTTCACGGTAGTGTATTCGGGAGTGCTCTCGTCTAGCATGCCGTAGCGGCCAATGCCTTCTTCTTTTTCACCGCAGCCGGATAAAATCAAAACTGTAAAAAGCCCCAAAAGGGCGTACCACATACGCGTTTTCATTTGATATACCTTAATTTAAAGACGTCCGTTTCTTATTGATAGTTTTATATCTTAATGAAGTCAATGTACTGCTCGCTTCAATAAGCTATTGCTTGATTATTCACAATATTTAATGGAAAAGCAAAGTAAGGAATGGAGGGCGTAAACCAAGAGGTAGGATAGGGAAGTCATCTAAGGCTGATTGAAACAAAAAAGCGAGGCTTCAACAAATGCCTCGCTTTTCTAATTAAACCGTTGCGTTTTTATTGAACTTCTTCTTGCTCGTCAAATGCACCAGCAAACAGCGGGCTACTTAGATAACGTTCGGTACCGCTAGCTAGCAGAACAACCACTACTTTGTCTTTGTTCTCTGGGCGTTCAGCAAAGCGCTTTGCAGCCACAACTGCAGCACCAGAAGAAATACCGGCAAGAATACCTTCGTCGGTCATAAGCTTACGCGCCATGTCCATACATTCGTCGTTGGTCACTTGCTCAACTTCGTCAATTAAGTCTAAGTCTAGGTTACCTGGAATGAAACCTGCGCCAATGCCTTGGATTTTGTGTGGTCCAGGCGTGAGTTCTTCACCCGCAAGCGCTTGCGTGATAACCGGTGAGTCCGTTGGTTCTACTGCGATAGACGTAATAGCTTTACCTTGGGTATTTTTTAGGTATCGGCTTACACCGGTAATCGTACCACCGGTACCAACACCTGCTACAAATGCGTCTACTTTACCGTCTGTATCTTCCCAAATCTCAGGGCCAGTGGTTTTTTCGTGAATTGCTGGGTTAGCAGGGTTGTCAAACTGCTGCAGCAATACGTACTTATCTGGATCTGAAGCCACAATTTCTTGTGCAGCAGCAACCGCACCTTTCATGCCTTTAGGCGCTTCTGTTAGCACTAGGTTTGCGCCTAATGCTTTAAGTAGCTTGCGGCGCTCTAGGCTCATGCTGCTAGGCATAGTAAGCGTTAGTTTGTAACCGCGAGAGGCAGCGACAAACGCAAGCGCTATACCTGTGTTACCGCTGGTAGGCTCTACAATCTCTTTACCTTCGGTAAGGACACCGCGCTTTTCAGCATCCCAAATCATGTTCGCACCAATACGGCACTTAACGCTGAAACTTGGGTTGCGCGATTCAATCTTCGCGTACACATTACCTGATGTTACGCGGTTTAGCTTAACTAGTGGCGTGCGGCCAATAGATAGGGAATTGTCGTCAAATACGTTCATTATAAATCCTTACCTCGTTCCTGATTTAAAGGAAACCCCGTCTGTCGTGATCTGTACGACCTTTTTAGTAGTTAATAATTCAGCGCACGTGATAGTTAATAATTCACAGCCTAAATTAGGGGATTTCGTCATACCCCTATATCATTGGTCCCAAACTGTAAAATGCAAAGTGTTTTTTAGCTATATGTTATATCTATGGGCAATCATCTAGGTGCCTTGATAATATAGTAAAAATTGCAAAGACGAAAAATTAAACGGAGTACAACAATAATGGCTTTTAGTGGCACGTCTAATTATATCGCAACCAAAGACTTACAGCTGGCGGTTAACGCTGCCATTACCTTAGAGCGCCCGCTACTTATTAAAGGTGAGCCGGGCACAGGTAAAACCATGCTTGCCGAAGAGCTAGCCGAGAGTTTAGGTACTGAACTCATCCAATGGCATATTAAGTCAACTACAAAGGCGCAGCAGGGCTTATACGAATACGACGCAGTATCGCGCCTTCGCGATTCCCAATTAGGTGACGATCGCGTTCACGACATCAGTAATTACATTGTAAAAGGTAAGCTGTGGGAAGCATTCAGTGCAGAAAAACGTCCTGTTCTCCTCATCGATGAAATTGATAAAGCCGATATCGAATTTCCTAACGACTTACTGTTAGAGCTCGATAAGATGGAATTCTTCGTTTACGAAACACAAGAGCGTGTAGTCGCGAAGCAGCGTCCTATTGTAATTATCACGTCGAATAATGAAAAAGAGCTGCCAGATGCCTTTTTGCGTCGTTGTTTCTTCCACTATATTCAGTTCCCGAACCCAGATGAAATGCAAGAAATCGTAAATGTCCATTTCCCGGATCTAAAGAAAAAGCTGCTTGATGAAGCGTTGAAAGCCTTTTTCGAAATTCGCGATGTACCTGGCCTCAAGAAGAAGCCTTCTACCTCTGAACTGATAGATTGGTTAAAGCTACTTGTCGCTGAAGATATTCCACCTGAAGCGCTGCATTCCAAAGACGGCAAAGCAGCAATACCGCCACTATACGGTGCTTTACTTAAAAATGAGCAAGACATTCATTTGTTTGAAAAACTGGTCTTTATGGCGCGTCGCTAATGCTTATTCAGTTTTTTTATACACTGCGAAAGTATCAGGTTAAAACCACGCTCCGCGAGTTACTTGATTTGCTCAAAGCGTTGGAGCATCACGTGGTATATGCCGACATCGAAGCTTTCTACAGCTTGTCTCGTACCATTATGGTGAAAGACGAAACCCAGTACGATAAGTTCGATAGGGCATTTGCTGATTATTTTGAAGGGGTAGAGTCTGTCGATTTGTTCGGTAAAGACATCCCAGAAGAGTGGCTGCGTAAAGAGATTGAAAAAAACTTGAGCCCGGAGGAACGTGAAGCGCTGCGTAAAGCTGGCGGACTTGACGAGCTTATGGACACCTTGAGAAAGCGCTTGGAAGAACAAGAAAAGCGCCATCAGGGGGGAAATAAGTGGGTAGGCACTGGCGGTACGTCGCCGTTTGGCGCCTATGGCGACAACCCGGAAGGTGTACGTATAGGCCAGAAAGGAAACCGTAAATTCTCTGCCGCTAAGGTGTGGGATAAGCGAGAGTTTAAAAACTTAAGTTCTGATGTTGAGTTAGGTACGCGCAACATTAAAGTGGCGCTTCGGAAACTGCGTAAATTCGCGCGCACAGGTGCTAGCGAACACTTAGATGTACCTACTACCATTGGCGAAACCGCGAAGAAAGGCGGCCTGCTTGATATTCACATGGCGCCTGAGCGCCACAACGCGGTTAAAGTGTTAATGTTCTTTGATGTAGGCGGTTCAATGGATCCCCACGTTAAGAGTACCCAAGAGCTCTTTTCTGCCGTACAAACCGAATTTAAGTACTTAGAGTACTTTTATTTTCATAACTGTGTATATGAAGAGGTGTGGAAAGACAATTTACGGCGGGAGAAAGAGCGTATTCCTATTTGGGATATCATTCATCGCTACGGTAAAGATTACAAGGTGATATTTGTCGGTGACGCCACTATGGGGCCTTACGAAATAACCTATCCAGGCGGCAGCGTAGAGCATTGGAATGAAGAGCCGGGTAGTGTGTGGATGCAGCGTTTGTTGAATCATTTTAGCAATGCCGTGTGGCTTAATCCGCAACCTGAAAACTATTGGCCTTATTATTCATCTATCAAGATCATCCGAGAGATCATGGAACAGAGAATGTATGGGTTAACCCTTGAAGGTCTAACTGAAGCCATAAAAGGGCTAAGTCGTAGCCGTTAGGTATAAACGACAATCGCTGATGGGCACGCGGAATTTGAATTTAGGTGATTATAATATAGCGTTCGTATTACTTGCTGGCGGGCAAAGCGCCCGTTACAAGGGTAATAAGCTGCTATCTACTCATCCCGTTTCTTCATTACCTCTTATTGAGCACAGCGTACGTACGCTCATTAAAGCAAAAGAGACATACCTTACCGCGCCATCAGCTTCTGCTTCTAGGGCTGTGTTTACAAGGGCGTGCAATCAGTCAACGTTACCGGTTCAAAACCAAGTCACTGTTGTTACGGGTAAGTGGCATTCAAGTATAGATGCTCAGTTGAGTCAGCTACCGGTTAACCTTGTATGTAACACGGCGTGGAAAGAGGGGATGGCTTCCAGTATTCGGGAAGGTGTAAAACACGTTCTGTCGATTTCTTCACAAGCCGCGCTAAAAGATAAAACCATTTCTGAAGGTACACTTAAACCAGATTGCCAAAAGGAAGCGGATTGGCCCACTCACGTTTTATTTTCATTGGCAGATTTGCCGTGCCTTGTTGAAAGTGACGTGTTGCGGCTTATCGAAGCATCGCAAAAGAACCCTAATAATATTGTTTGCAGCCAATGGCATATCAGTCGTGAAAAGCCAGGCGTAGCAAACAATTCGGGGGCACGGTTAACGGTACCAGCCATATTCCCTAAAGACATGTTTAACGAGCTACTTTCACTTCGCGGGGATGTGGGCGCTAAGCCAGTTATTAACAAATACTTAAAGGCGGGAAGGGTAACCATGGTGCCTACACCGAATGCGCAATTCGATATAGACACGCCACAGGATTGGTCGCGCATAAGCCGTCTTTTCAGTTTACCCAGTCATAATCTCGCCCAGAGTAAAAAGCCAAAAGACGCTTAGGCAAACAGTAAGCTAAGCTACACGGCGTTTAAACGCGCTGCATTACTAGGGCGTTGAACATAAAGAAGGCGTGCGCCCAACATGATCGCCGCCGCGCTTAAACCTACGATAATACCAATCCAAAAGCCCGCAGCTGCCATTGGCTCTGTAGTTATCCAACTGGTTCTGCCTAAGACTACGCCAGTCGGTAGGCCGATTAACCAGTATGAGACAAAGGTAATGAGAAACATCGCTGTAGTATCCTTATAGCCACGTAATGCATTGGCCGAAATAACCTGTACCGCGTCGGATAGCTGAAATAGGGCGGCGTAGATAAGGAGCGCATTGGCAAGGGTGTAAACCGCGTCGTCACTGGTATAAAGGCCAATGATGAAGCCTTTAGCTAGCAGTGTAAATGTTGCGGTGCACGCGGCAGAGCAAAAACCAATAAAAATGGCGGTGCGCGCTGCAATTTTAGCCTGCCGCTGATTGTTTTGGCCAATTCGGTAGCCTATTCGAATAGCCGCTGCCATACCTATACTCATGGGAAACATAAACATGAGGGCTGAAAAATTCAGTGCAACTTGATGTGCGGCAACGGTTGTTGCGCCAAATGGAGCAAGCAGCAGTGCAACCAGTGAAAATAAGGTCACCTCAAACAGAATGGTCATGGCGATAGGTAACCCAAGTTTGAACGTTCTCGTTATGGTGGCCAAGTTTGGTTTGTATAGCTGCCCGAACAGGTTATATTTTTGTAAAGCTGGCGCAAAGCGTACGTATATCACTGTGGCGATAAGCATGGTGTAAATAACGATGGCTGTTGCAATACCGCACCCTGCACCGCCCATTGCGGGAATCGGTCCAGCGCCGTAAATGAATAGATAGTTACCTACTATGTTGGCCATCAGTCCAATTACAGTAATAGTCATTGTTGGCTTGGTTTTGCTTAACCCTTCGCAGTAGTTTCTTAGCCACTGGTAAAGTGCAAAACCGGGCATCGCAAATAACACGTATAGTACGTAGTCCACGGTTATACTGTATAGTTCTGAGGCCATTGGGAATAAGGCAACAATACTTGCTGTAAAGGGAATTAAACCCGCCACCAGTACGCCTACAAAAAATACCAAGTAGCCTGCCTGTTGACTAGCATCGGCAATGCCATTTAAATTCCGATTTCCTTGTAAACGAGAAATAATAGGGGGCAGCGCTAACGCAATCCCCTGAATAAAACACAGCAAAGGTACGGTAATACTGAAACCCAGCGCTACGGCTGCCATATCGGTTGCACTGTAACGGCCTGCCATGATGGTATCGCTCACGCCCATTAGCATTTGCGTAATTTGAGCAACCAGTAAAGGCCAAGCTAGTTTTAAAATATCTCTACCTTCTAAAAGAAAGCGTTTTTTATTCACGGCAATGTGTCTCTTAAGTTATCGCTAAGGTGCGAGCAGTGTGTCGGTTTATGTATTAGTGCTCTTGCTTAATAGGTTAAAGCGTGTGGAATTGAATAATGTACGTTAACCCTTCAAGTGCATACTTTATTTAAAAATGAAGAGGCATTACTTGAACCGTATCGCCTTCTTTTAATTCGCTTACTTCCTCAGGTACTATCATCAGGCAGTTTGCAGATGTAATTGACGTCATTACCCCAGAACTCTGCGATTTAAATGGCGTGACTTCCCATTCACCTTGGGCATTTCTAGCCATGGTGGCCCGCTGAAAATCCCGACGGCCTGCACGGCGCTTTAGAGGCGTTGTGATAGTGGCGTTAATAAAGAGCGGCTCGTGGGTCTTTGCTTCTCCTTGCATTTTATTGATAACGGGCACAACCAGTAGCTTTGCGGTGACAAATGACGATACAGGGTTACCAGGTAGGCCACAGAAAAGCGTATTATTTATTTTACCTAAGGCAAAAGGCTTACCTGGTTTAACTGCCACTTTCCAAAAGTCTATGCTGCCTAGCTCTGCAATAATATCTTTAACATAGTCTGCATCGCCTACTGATACGCCGCCGCTACTTACCATGACGTCAACGCGCTTGCTAGCCTCAATGAAAAGTTCCCGTAGCGAAACTTCGTTATCTTCAACAATGCCAAAGTCGATAAGCTCAACGTTTTCGTTTTGCAAAATACTGGCAATGCCTACCCGGTTCGATTCGAAAATTTGAGTGGCGACGCGGCTTTCGCCCGGTGCAGCAAGTTCAGAGCCTGTAGCGACAACGCCCACGCGCAGCTTTCGGAAAACGTCTATTTTACACTTTCCTTGTGAAGACAGTAGCATGAGGTGCTCGGCGCGCAGTCGAGTGCCCTTATGAACGAGCGTATCGCCACAGCCAATATCATTGGCCTTTTTACGAATGTTTTCGTGGGCGATGGGGCGTTTGTTTATCTCCACAACGCCGTTGCACTCAGAGGTATTTTCTATCATAACAACGGCATTGGCGTTGTTCGGAATAGGGGCGCCAGTCATTATTTTAAATGCCTTACCTTTTTGTAGCGGGGTGTCCGCTTCCATACCTGCTGTGATAATACCTTGAACTTCGAGTTCATTGCTGCCAGAAAGGTCTTCAACGTTAACGGCGTAGCCGTCCATTGCTGAATTGTCCCAAGGCGGTACATCAAGGGTGGCAACAAGGTCGTGCGCCAAAATGCGATTGTTAGCCTCAAAAATGCTCACTTGCTCTACGTTGTCAATGGCGTACGCCGCGTCTAATGCTTTGGTCAGAGCTTCTTCTAATGAAAGCCATTTTGATGACATACCCGTCACTCCTTGAAATATTTAACACGCGGATATTACAGAAAAAGCCGCGTTATACCAAAAGTTAAAGCGTGAAATAAAAGAAAGCGGGGGGGTATTTTGCTTCTTCAGCTTTTGGCCCCCGTGTTTGGGTTTAATTTAAGCGCGTAACGACAGAATGTCGCTAAAGCTATCGAACACCCAGTCAGGCTGGTAGGTCGCAATACTTTCGCCGTAATTGTACCCATAGGTAAGGCCTATACTTTTTATATTCGCGGCTTTAGCGGCAAGAATATCATTCTTAGAATCGCCTACCATTACGCATTCAGAGGGTAAAACGCCCAATTTTTCACAGGCATGCATAAGCGGTAAAGGAGAGGGTTTCTTCTCCAAAAGCGTGTCACCGCCAATGGTAATTGAAAACAAGGGCAACAATGAAAACGATGTAAGGATTGGTTCTATAAACTCTGAAGGTTTATTTGTTACTAACGCAAGAGTACAGCCATGCGCTTTAAGAGTTTTGAGCGTGGCGGCAACACCGTCGTAAAGCACGGTGCTTTTGGTTTCTAATGTTCTGTAACAGAAAAGAAATTTATCTAGCGCGATATCAACTTCTTCTTGGTTAAAAGCGTGGTTAATTTTTGTATTACCGCTTAAACCTCTTTCAACCAGAACTCGAGCGCCATTGCCCACCCAGTGCCTTACTTTCGCTTCTTCATAGGTTGGCAGGTTGTATTCTCTTAGCATCAGGTTCAGGGCTTTCGCTAAATCTGGCACAGAATCTACAAGTGTTCCATCTAGGTCGAATAGAAAGGTATTAATATCTTGCATGAACAAATAATAGGAAGGAGTGGTAGGTTAATCATAACACCGCAGTATCCGTACCGCGGTATATTTATCGACCAGTTGGATTATTCAAAATCTTGGTTACTGATCCACAGTACTTGGTAGGGCTTCATTTGTAAAAAGCCGCTGGAAAGTGAAATCTCATCACGGGTAATGAGGTCAATCCAGTTGTCTGTACCTATCAAGTTAATGTCAGAAAGCAAAATAGTTTGCTCTTCGTCACAAATATTGCTGATACAGAAAATACTTTGCTTTCTGTCTAAGCTCTGACGCCAATAGCCGAATATTTGATTGCCCAATTGCAGCGTAAACTGCGTAGCATTAGGGTGGAATGCAGGCTGTGCCTTACGTATGCGGATTAACTGAGAAATACGAGTTAAAACCTTGTGATGTTGAGAGAACGGAGAATCTAACAAGGCTTCTAGTTCGTTAAAGTCCCAGCGCTTTCTGTTTATCGAGCGGTTCTGGCCAGTGTTAGCGACTTTCTCATAGTCGTTAGAGGTGCCCAGTAAACTATGAATATAGATACCAGGAATACCTTCCATGCCTAACATAATGGCATGTGCACAGATAAAACGGTCGACCTGATACTTGTCAGGCCCCTTTATCGTGCCTTGCAGAGCGTCAAACAGTGTGATGTTAATTTCATATGGTTTTTGCTGACCATGCTCAGAGGCCCGCCAAGATACTTTTCCACCAAAGTGCTGCATGGCGTGAACCAAATCAGATATTTCCTCTTCAGAAAGCAGGCCTTCTGCAGGGCGCAGCCCAATACCATCGTGCGAAGCAATAAAGTTAAAGTATGCCGTTCCGTTTTGTGCAGGAGGCATGCTCATCATCCAGCTCTTCAAATAGGTACAATCACCACTTACCAGTGTGTTTACAAGCAGTGGCGGTAACGAAAAGTTGTAGATTGCATGGGCTTCATTTGCATTACCAAAATAGGTTAGATTTTCCCTGTTTGGAATATTTGTTTCGGTAATGATAATGATGGATGGGTCAACGTGTTCAATCAGGGTTCTTATTAAACGAATGACTTCGTGAGTTTGAAACAGATTAATGCTGTTTGTTCCCACAATTTTCCATAGAAAGGCAACCGCGTCTAAACGGAATATCTTGGCGCCTTTATCAATGTACAGTTTAATAATATCGATAAACGCTAAAAGCACTTTAGGGTTTCTAAAGTCAAAGTCTACTTGATCGTGACTGAAGGTACACCACACATACTTAGTGCCATCGGCGGTCTCGGTTTCACGCAACAAAGGGGAAACACGAGGGCGGGTCACCAGCGATAAATCGTCAGCCGGATCTGCGGTAAAGAAAAAGTCAGATCCCGGCCCTTCACCTTTAACAAAGTTGTCGAACCAAACGCTCCGCGCAGAGCAGTGGTTTATCACTAAGTCTGTCATTAAGCCATAATCTTTGGCTATGGCTTCGATATCATCCCACGACCCTAATGCTTCGTTTACCGTAGAGTAGTCGATGACAGAAAACCCGTCATCGGAACTATAAGGAAAGAAGGGAAGAATATGCACGTTATTGATTGTGTTCTTACAATAACGATGCATGAACTTATGCAACGTAACAAGAGGGCGCTCATCTTCATCAATCACGCTATCACCATAGGTGATCATGATAATGTCTTCTTCATCCCAATAGTTGTGATGAGATTGAGGTGAAGCTATATCTGTTTGTTGCTGAATACCTATTGTATTCATTAGCTCTGTGGCTAGCGTCTCATAAGAGACGTCTAGCGCTACATCGGCGTAAATGCTTTCTAAATGGTGCTTTACTTTGTCATGGAGGTGCTCCCATGCCATATTACTTACTCCATATATTCTGCAGTGTCAGCTTCAACCGCTTCTAATAAGCGTTCTAAAATATCCGGTACCGCACTAGTAACGCGGTTCCAACTAGGGATAAACGGTGTTTCCATTGGGTTTTCTAAGAAATTTTGTCCCGCTTTCATTATATTGCTGGCAAACATTTCTACCGCTTTTTCCTCGCTGTGAATGTCTAAGTTTAAGCCGTTCATTACCGCGTCATTGTGATAGGTTTCTATAAAGTCTAGCGCAATACGGAAATAGGTAGCTTTAATTGAACGGAACATTTCGTTACTGAAGGTATAGCCTTGAGTCGCGAGCTTTCTAAATATCGCTTTAGTAATGTCGATAGACATTTTAGACAAACCGCCCTGGTCGTTATTAAGCGATAGGTCTTGGTGCTTATGGTCGTAAATGTCACAAATATCAGCCTGGCATAGGCGATTGTGAGAATAATTGCGATGCATTTCAGAAAGCACACCAATCTCTAATCCCCAATCGCTGGGAATGCGGATATCGTTCAAAACGTCACGTCTAAATGAAAATTCACCGGCCAATGGATAGCGGAAGCTGTCCATGAATTCCAAATATTCGTTATCACCCATTATGCGCTTTAAGGCACGTAGTAAAGGCGTTACTAACAGGCGCGAAACTCGGCCATTAATTTTTCCATTAGCCACACGAGCGTAATAACCTTTACAGAATTCGTAGTTGAACATAGGGTTTGCAACCGGATAAATTAGCTTGGCAAGCAAATCTTTTTCGTAAGTCACAATGTCACAATCGTGCAGCGCTACAGATTCAGCGCGATTAGACGCTAAAACGTAACCCATGCAGTACCATACGTTTCTACCTTTGCCTAACTCTTTAGGGGCTAATCCTTGTGCCTGTAGCTCTTCATCAAGTGCCTTTAGACGCGGGCCATCGTTCCATAGCACTCTGTGGTGCTGAGGAAGTTTGCCAAAGAATTTAAGTGCGTGCTTGTATTGCTCTTCGTTAGCTCTATCTAAACCGATAACAATTTCTGAAAGATAGGGCACGTTGGTCAGTTCATTCACGATATGCGGAAGTGCTTCGCCTTCAAGTTCGGAAAAAAGAGACGGTAAAATAAGTGCCATCGGGCGCTTTTGTGAAAATTGAAGCAACTCTGCTTCAAGCTCTTCGGTAGGACGACGAGCCAAGTTATGTAACGTAGTAACCACACCATTTTGATAAAAATCAGCCATGTGTCCTCCTGATCATAGGGATAGCAATTGAGTAAGCATTTCGTTCCAGCCTTCAGGGCCAGTTAGGGTGCTGGTGTATACCTCTTCTTTTTGTACTTCAGGTGGAGGATTTACCGGAGATAAAATGCGAATAGGAACGTGTGCAGCTTCAAGCATTGCCACGTCATTTTTACCATCGCCAAGGGCGATAGTGTTAACTTTCGTCAAATACTGTTTCTGGTATTCACTCGCCAGCCATTTGAGCGCTTGGCCTTTATCGCAATTACCAGAGATATGAATAAAGCGACCGCCTTCTAAAGGAAACGCGCCTCGGTCTTTAACAATTTTTAAGAAGCGGTGCTTTTCTTCCTCGCTACCTAGCCACAAAACAGGCTCACCAAATTGACGCTTGGCCGCGAGGGTTGCAGAACGCTCATCTAAGCCAGTGCATTCTTGGATCTCTTCAATAGACATCTTAGAAAACTGCTTATATTTGCCGTCGAACTCACTGCCCATTTTCTCAAGCAGTTTAATCCAGTAGTTTTTATTAGAGATAAATGCTTTACACCAATAGCCATCTATCCAAACGGTACCACTGGGCTTTTGCTTAAAAAATCCGTGAGGAATAAAAATAGCCGCGCCATTTTCAATGATGAATGGGCCATCTAAACCAATGCTTTCCCTTAGTGGCTGAAGCTCGGCAAACGTTTTGCTCGTTGTTGGAACAACCGGGATGTCTTTTTCTTCTAACGCTTTTAAAGCCGGTTTCGCCGCCTCGAATGAGTAGGTATGGTGGTCTAACAGCGTGCCGTCCATATCGGTGAAAACAAGCGTTTTCGTCATTGTATTACGTCCTGTTTAGTAATCGTTCTTGTTTCATCAAGATAAAACACGGTATCGCTCTTTTTAGGGAGTTGGCGAAGGGCGTGTTCGGTAATCCGTTGGTAATGTTGCACAAAGTTTGCCACTTCTTCATCTGACATCACGCCTGTGCTATTTTTTGCGGCTTTTTTAGCGAGTTTATGTTCTTGCTCTAGTCGCCATTGATACACACAATCAAAACTTGGTGCTTTGAGCATAATACGGTAATCGATTTTGGCAAATAACGTTTGGTAATCGCCTGCAAGTTCGGTGTTGACAAAAGAACGCCAAATACCCAGCGGATCTTCAACTTCCTCTAAGTGATTTATAGGGGGCTTCAGTTCGCTTTGTGACTGTGGTGTAGCCCCTACACACCATCCTTCAAGTATGATGAAGTCAGGTGACGACACTATTACAGGCCATTGTTCAGTAGGGAAGGGGTTGTCGGTTGCTTTGTCAAAGCGGGGAAGCAAGGTGCGTGACCCCGAATCTAAATTACGCAGGGTGTCTAATGCTAACGGTATATTGTGGGTGCCCGGTACGCCGCGAGTTGCGAGCAATCGGTGTACTTTTATCGCTAGTGCATTGCGCTGTGACTGATCAAAATAAAAGTCATCGATAGATAGCGATACCACCTGTTTGCCGTGAACCGATGATAGATAATATTCAATAAAACTGGTCAGAGTAGATTTTCCTGACCCTTGGCTGCCATTTATTCCAACAATAAATGGTTTGGTTGCACCTTCTTGGTGCTTTAGCAGCTGTTCACATAATGGAGTGAACCATTTTTGTGCAGTCTCTGCGTAACTACTTGGCAATTGATGCGTAGTTAAAAAGCCATGTATATCCATGTTGTCACCTCAATCATTGCAGAATTCGCACATTCAACTGGATTGGGGTAACAACATTTATGCCAATAGGTTGGTAAAGACGCTACGCGAGCAACTACTTCTTGTTCGCGACAATGACGGCCCGTTGTGGTGCAGGGTAACCTTCGATGGTGCGAGTAATATCTTCCGGATCGAGAAAATCTTTCAAAGACTGTGTATCCATCCAAGATGTTGAGCGCTGCTCATCTAACGTAGTATGGTTCACATCAACAACGCGAATATTTTCAAAGCCTAATCGGCTAAGCCAAACGGTGAGGGCGTCGGTACTTGGTAAAAACCAAACGTTTCTCATTTGTGCATATCGCTCACCCGCCATAAGCACAGTAGTTTCATCGCCGTCTACGACCAAGGTTTCTAGTATTAATTCGCCGCCTTTACGAAGCTGATCTTTCAGCTGATGTAAAAATGCCATGGGGTCTTTTCTGTGGTAAAGCACACCCATTGAAAATACGGTATCAAAGGCTTGCAGAGGCTGCATGTCTTCAATTCCCATTGGCAGAAAATGAATATTTTTAGCAGGCCCATAGCTGTTGCGTATAAACTGTTTGATTGCGTGAAATTGAATAAAGAAAAGCTGTGTAGGGTCTACACCAATAACCCTATTTGCGCCTTCGCCCAACATGCGCCACATGTGATAGCCGCTACCACAACCGACGTCTAACACGTTTCGCCCTTTTAGGGAGCTAATATGAGGCGCTACTCGGTCCCATTTCCAGTCAGAACGCCATTCTGTATCTATGTGGATACCGTGCACGTGAAAGGGGCCTTTACGCCATGGCATAAATTGCCTTAAAAGCCCTTCGATTTGTTTTTGAGTATACTCATCTACATCGCTTTTAGCGCCGATGGTAACACTTGTCGAAAGGTCTATTTGCTTTGGCGAGGTATTAGGCAATTTGTTAAGTAATCGGCACCATTTATCGAACTCGCCGTGCTTAGCAGTGCGCTGCCAAGTATCCATAAGTGCAGGTAAAGTTTGCAGCCAATGCGCTAATGGGCTGTCAATTAACGACGTGTAGCATTCGTTAAACCAAGTCTGTTCTAGTTTACTCATGGTGTTCTCGATGTGTGCTTGAAGCCGCTAAATCGCGGCGATGAAATAAATTGAAAGGGCTAGGCTTTAATCGCAACCATTGACGTGAAGTTATAGCATTTGTACCACATAACCACGTCGGCAAAGCCTACTTTCTTTAAGCGAGTTTCATGTTCATTAAATGTATCGGTAAGCATTACTTTTTCAAGTGCTGCGCGCTTTTGGCTCACTTCTAACTCGCTATATCCGTTGTCTCTTTTGAACTGGTGGTGAAGGTCGATAAGCAGCTCATTGCCGGAGCGAGTTGGGTGTTTCACCTTTTCCGACAGCACTAAGATGCCGCCAGGGTTTAAACCTTTATAAATACTGGCAAGTAGCCCTTCGCGATCGGAAGGAGGAATAAACTGTAGCGTAAAGTTCATTACTACCATTGAAGCGTTGTTGATATCTACGTCTTGTGCAAGCCCTTGCTCAATACTTATCGGGTTTGGTAGCGTAAATGTCTGCACAACGCGTCTACAGCGTTCAACCATAGCACTTGAGGCATCTACGCCAATAATCTCACACGTATTAGCACTCACTGCTCGTGACACTGATAAACTCGCCGCACCCAAACTACAACCTAAATCGTAAACCATGGAGTTCGGCGTTACTGATGACTTGGCGAGCTCGCCAATGGTATGAACGATGGTCTCATAGCCCGGAACCGATCTTTGAATCATATCGGGAAACACATCAACCACAGACTCATCAAATTTAAAGTCATCTACTTTATTGAGTGCCTTTGCGTAAATATTGTCGTGCTTCTTCACTGCTGTTCTTCAATTGCCTAATTTGGAGCGCAATTTTACCGTCTGATACGCAAATGCCAATGGAAAACGCTAATTTTGTTAAATTTTGAGTGATTTTTGTGGATTAGGGCTTTTCGTCACTAATCGAAAGTATTAATCTATACTCATAATACAATAAGGAAGCAGTAACGCTAATGACGAGAATTCTAGTAGCAGACGATCACCCATTGTTTCGCGAGGCATTAAGCGGCGCGTTGGAACCTTACTTTGAAAATGCGCAAATAATTCAAGCGGGAAGCTTGGACGATGCATTGGAAAAGCTTAATGAGTTTGACGGTGTTGAATTGGTGCTCCTTGACCTAAATATGCCTGGTGGTGAATATTTCAACGGTTTAATCACGCTTCGTGAACAATACCCGAATATTCCGATTGGTGTTGTATCTGGTAGTGACACGGTAGAAGTTGTGGCACAAGTAATGAGTTTAGGGGCGCAAGGTTTTATACCGAAAGTGTCTGAAACGCGTGAAATTGCCCAAGCCATTGTTGATATCATTGGCGGTAAGAAGTGGCTTCCTGAAGGTATGGAAGAAGAACTAGAGAAAGTCGATGACGAGCTTAAAGTGCTGCTTCAACGTTTTCGCGAGTTAACGCCTAAACAAATTCAGGTACTTTCATATTTGCGTGCGGGTCTAATGAACAAGCAAATTGCACACGAGATGAACGTAACAGAAGCGACAATTAAAGCTCACATAAGCGCAATCTTACGCAAGCTAGAAATTAACACTCGTACTCAAGCGGTATTGTTAATGGATAAGCTTCAACTCAGCTAAACGCGTTTTGTTTGATAAAAACCGGATTATTCATCCGGTTTTTTCGTTTGTAAAATAACCTCACCACTTTCGGTAACAATGCCCAGTCCTTTGTCGGGCACCTGCTCAAACTTCTTCTTTCGCTTTGACAGTAATAAAGTAGACGGTCTTTTCGTTTCGGCCTCTGGCAAACGCTGTGTATCAGCCAATTTGGTTAAGTATATAGCCCAATACTCTACATGAGGCGTCGAATAGTCTTTAAAGAAAGCAATGCCTATCTGATCTTGTTCTTGATAGAAGGGGAGCTCTCCCAATAAATGCTGACGGTGCGATGTAGAGGTTTTAAGTGCATACCATACGTCATCTGCTGTTTTGTAGCCGCCGGCTAAGGCCTCTACTTGATTACTCATAGCGTCGCCATAATACTCAGGCAACGTTAATCCAGCATTGCGAATACGTGTATTGGGGCTTCCACCTAGAAAATGTGATACCAGCCCTCTCTGTGCCATGTCTTTAGCTTTTTCTTCAGCAAGTTTTACAAGCGTAGGGTTGCACGTTAACACTTTTCGTTGCTGTTTCGTGTCTTTAGCGATGAGCAATGAAAGCGCTTGTGCTTGTTCGCTATTACCGCAAGGGGAGCCATCAGCAAAACTAAGGGGGGCAAATATGCAAGCGAGGGGAAGCGTGTAATGAAAAAGGCCGCGAGCGCGGCCTTTACGTTTAAACGTTAAACTAAGCAGCTTTACCACCTCGCTTTTTCGCGGCGCTGGTAGAGTTAACTTTAGCGACCAGTTCTTCGTGGTCAAAGTCATCAACGTTGATAGTACGAAGTCTGCCGGCTTCAGTCTTGCGAAGTAGATTTGCTTCTTCTTCGTTAATCACCTCTTCGGCAAGCGCTTCGTCAGCAAGAATATCTAAACGGGTAAATGAAAGTTTAGCTTTCTTATGCTTACAAATGCGTTCGAAGATAGGCTCGCTCGCTAATACATCGTCAAGGGATTGTTCAAGGTCGCCAAATAGGCTGCCTTCTTCGCGCGTTAGGTACTGCCCATACCCTAAGCGGCTACGTGCAGTGGATGGCGTTTGAAGCATTTTAGCAATGGCATGCTCTGTCTTATCCGAGGGCTTGCCAATACGACGGCCAAACGGTATTACCATAACGCGAAGCGCTGCAGCGATAGCACGGTTAGGGAAGTTCGCTAAGAAGTCATCAATAGCCGTTTCAATATCGTGCAAAGTGGTTTGCATTGCCCAATGTAGAAGCGGTAAATCTTCTTTCAAACGACCCTCTTCGTCAAAGCGTTTAAGCGTTGTGCTGCCCATGTATAGGCCACTTAAAATGTCGCCCAAACGCGCAGATAGACGCTCGCGGCGTTTAAGATCGCCACCCAGTACACCCATAGACACATCGGTAAGTAACGCTAGGTTTGCGCTATACCCTTGAAGAAGTTTGTAATAGCGGGCTGTTTCATCAGTAAACGGTGCACTGCTAAACGCGCCATTGGTTAACGAGAACCAAATACTGCGAACCGTGTTAGCTACAGCAAAGCCGATGTGACCAAATACCGCTTTATCAAACGCTTGTAGTGCTTCTTTCTTATCTTCAATTGAAGCAGCTTCAATTTCTTTGAGTACATAAGGGTGACAGCGCATAGCACCTTGACCAAATATCATCATATTACGGGTAAGAATGTTTGCACCTTCTACCGTAATGGACACTGGCACGCCCTGGTAGCCGCGGCCCAAGTAATTATTTGGACCAAGCATTACGCCTTTACCGCCGTGAACGTCCATTGAGTCGTTAATGACCTGACGCATTTTTTCGGTAAGGTGGTACTTACAAATTGCAGAGATAACCGACGGCTTCTCGCCAAGGTCTACACCAACCGTTGAGAAACGCGTTACTCCGTCCATTAAGTATGCATTACCGCCAATGCGCGCCAGCATTTCTTCAACCCCCTCCATGTGCCCAACAGGCATACGGAATTGGCGACGAATACGTGCGTATGCACCGGTGGCAAGTGATACTGATTTTGCACCACCAGCAGCTGATGAAGGAAGCGTAATACAGCGACCTACAGACAAGCATTCAACAAGCATACGCCAGCCGCGACCTGCCATTTGCGGGCCACCAATGATGTAGTCGATAGGTACGAAGATATCTTCGCCTTTAATTGGCCCGTTTTGAAATGGCGTATTAAGGGGGAAGTGACGACGCCCAATTTCCAAGCCTTTGGTATCGCGAGGAATAAGTGCGCAGGTGATACCTGGCTCTTTATTATCGCCAAGAAGGCCCTCAGGGTCTTGTAGTTTAAAGGCAAGACCAATAACCGTAGCCACAGGCGCAAGCGTAATGTAACGCTTATTAAACGTTAGGCGCATGCCTAACACTTCTTCACCATTCCATTCGCCTTTACATACCACGCCTACATCCGGGATCGCACCTGCGTCAGAACCCGCTTCAGGGCCTGTTAGTGCAAAACAAGGAATTTCTTCACCCGCAGCAAGGCGAGGTAAGTAGTGGTCTTGTTGCTCTTTTGTTCCATAGTGTTGAAGCAGTTCGCCGGGGCCTAATGAGTTAGGTACACCAACGGTGCTTGATAATACAGCACTTACGCCAGCAAGCTTCTGTAGAACACGTGATTGTGCATACGCAGAAAACGCTAAACCACCATATTCTTTCTTGATGATCATAGCAAAGAACTTATGTTCTTTTAAAAACTGCCAAATTTCAGGAGGAAGGTCCGCATCTTTATGGTTAATCTGCCATTCATCAACCATTGAGCACACTTTGTCACATGGGCCGTCTAAGAATGCTTGCTCTTCTGCAGTAAGGCGACCTTTTGGAATGCGGTGAAGCTTATCCCAGTCAGGTTTACCACTAAAGATATCGCCATCCCACCATACGGTACCAGCGTCGATTGCTTCTTGCTCGGTGCTAGACATTTCTGGCATAACTTTGCGATAAAAGGCTAACAGCTTTTTAGAAATGTACTGTTGTCTGATATTGGCAAGGGTGAAAGGAAGCGTTAAGGCAAGAAACACCACCCAACCTAGCAGGCCAATGTCGCCAAATAAGGTGCCCAAAATCATTACACCTGCGCCCATGGCAACTGCTGTTACCAAGCTGGTGCGCTGATAGCTAGCAACCGCTAGTGTCAGTACCACCAGTAAAAACCATATAAAATCTGCCATACTTCACTCCTGAAAGGCGTTAAACGTTACACTTATCTGTTTCTCGATGCTGTTTTTGCTTAACAAAAAGCACGTTTAGATCGAGGTCAGACCAGCATGCTGTAAACGTATTATTTAATAGGGCAAAGATCAAGATTTTTACATGAATAATCTATTAACAACGTAATAAATAATAGAGCGATACACAGCAATACCTATAAGTATAGACGTTACTTATTGAAACCATTTACCACGTAAATTAACTCGCTGAAAAACGCGGTTATTTAGCGCGTACCGCCCTGTAGGCAAGCAGCAACATTGTGGGGGGGAATAGCGATAAAAAAAGCACGCCATTAGCGTGCTTTTTTGAGGAATTTAACAACGCGTTAAAAAACTACTGCATTTGAAAAGATTTGAGCTTAATGTCGCCTTGCTCATCGCCTTCTTTAAACTGCTGTAGCCGAACTAATGTGTAGTTCAATGAAGGGGCAAACCACGCGAAGGTTTCTCGTTTTTTCGAGTCCCGTATGAGTTTTACTTTTACAGCTTCAATTTTACCGTAAGGCAGAGAAAGCACTTCTTCATCGATAACTTGTACGCCGTAGTGTCTAAGTTGACCACGGTAATTAACGAAGTCATAGTCCAAAGAGGTCTCGCCTTTTGCTAATTGCTTAGCAAGGTCAATGCGATAAATTTGATTGTCAAATTCACCGTTCCATTTAAAGGTATCCCCATTATCTACGGAGATTTTACCTTCGCCCTGTTGACTGAACGTGACTTTAAGTTCTTTATCTGGGCCCGTACCCGAACGGTTATAGTAGTACTCAGAAGGTACTACCGTGTTGTCATCCACAAAGAAGATAGAATGCTCACTACGTTCGTCGGACAAAAAGAACTTAGAAACCTTAGAGGTGTAAATCATCGAGTACTGTTGGTTGCCCAATTCAGTAAGCTCTATGTTCGCTTCACCTACATCATCACCCCATTTATAGGCGGTGTACGTGGCCTTGTAAGGCTGAAGGGGCAGTTGCGCGCTAGTATCAGCTTGCGCTTCACATGAAAGCGAAATCGCTAACAGTGCGCCTACCGCGAAAGGCTTAGTCGTTTGCATAACCAGATTCTGGAAGTTCTTGCTCATCTAAAACTGCCTTATTGTTTCGCATTGAAAGCCGACCTGCGCTAAACCAAGAAAGCACAAGAGGATAGATGCGACGTTCCTGTTCTTGAACACGCTCGGCCAAGTCGCTTGGCGTATCCTCTTCAAATACAGGTACACGACTTTGAATAATAACGGGGCCGCCGTCGAGCTCTGGGGTAACAAAGTGCACACTTACACCGTGCTCTTTGTCACCGTTGTCAATAGCCCGTTGGTGCGTATTCAAACCTTTGTACTTTGGCAACAAAGAGGGATGAATGTTCACTAATTTTCCAGTAAAACTATCAACAAACTCAGGCGTTAAAATACGCATAAAGCCCGCAAGCACTACGCAGTCGGCACCGAACGCATTAATTTGCGATTTTAGTGCTTCATCATAGGAAGCGCGATCATCATATTCCATATGATCCAAGCAAACGGCTTCTATACCTGCTTCTCTGGCTCGTTCAAGGCCATAAGCATTTGGCCGGTTGCTAATAACGCCAGTAATTTGCGCGTTAAGACGGCCTGCTTGTACTGCGTCGATAATAGCCTGCAAATTACTACCGTTACCGGAAATAAGTACGCAAAGTTTAGTTACACGAGTACTCACGCGTTGATCTCTACTTGTTCTTCGCCATCTTTAGACGCGATATCGCCAATTACCCACGCATTTTCACCGTGTTGTTTTAGAATGTTTACCGCTTGTTCTGTATCGGCATCATCAACTACGATAACTAAGCCAACACCACAGTTAAAGGTGCGGTACATTTCATGGCGGGTAACGTTGCCGTTTTCTTGTAGCCAAGAGAAGACCGCTGGCCATTCCCAAGATTTTTCGTCAATGACTACTTTTGCATCCTCAGGTAGAACCCGTGGAATATTTTCCCAGAAGCCGCCGCCGGTGATATGAGAAATAGCGCTCACCTGCACTTCTTCTAACAGCGCTAGTACTGACTTCACGTAAATACGTGTAGGCTCTAACAACTGGTCGATGATAGGCTTACCGTTAAGCTCTGCGTTTACATCAGCACCACTCACTTCGATAATTTTTCTTACTAATGAATAGCCATTAGAGTGCGGGCCAGATGAGCCAAGAGCGATAAGTTTCTGACCAGGCTTAACGTTAGTACCGTCAATGACGTTGTCAGCTTCAACGACACCTACACAAAAACCGGCAATGTCATAGTCGCCGTCGTGGTACATGCCCGGCATTTCAGCAGTTTCACCACCAATCAGTGCACAGCCTGCTTGTTCGCAGCCTGCACCAATACCAGTAACCACTGAAGCAGCAACATCAACATCAAGTTTGCCTGTTGCATAGTAGTCTAAGAAGAATAGGGGCTCTGCGCCTTGTACAATAAGGTCGTTTACACACATTGCGACTAAATCGATGCCCACACCGTCGTGACGGTTAGCATCCATAGCTACTCTTAGTTTTGTACCCACGCCATCCGTACCTGAAACAAGTAGCGGCTTTTTATATTTGGTAGGCAGTTCGCAAAGTGCACCAAATCCACCCAAATTGCCTTTCACTTCAGGTCTATGGGTTTTCTTGGTAACAGATTTTATGCGTTCAACAAGTTGATTACCTGCATCGATATCTACGCCTGCATCTTTGTAACTTAAAGAGGTTTTATTTTCGCTCACGGTTGGGCCCTGAAACTAAGAGGTAGAAAACCGCGGATTCTACCAGCAAGTCGTCACAAGTCCAATTTGTGACGGCTATTTTATGCGCTTTTTGATCTTTTTTATTTTATGGGTGAAATTAAACCGAATATAAAAGACAATAGAAGGCTATCTTTTGGTGAACAACTTACTTAATAAAATGTCTCGCGCTAAGAGTAGAGAAAATAGTGTGCTTGTTTGATGTTTTGTCTGCGTCTTTCGCAACAATAAATCGGCGTAGCAATTCGATGGGTAAGGAATTGATTTTAAAGAGTATGGAGTGTCAATGTTAACCGCAGTAAAGCGTAACACCAAGAAAGCAAATACCAAGGGGCGACGTCTCACACCCGCTATAGGGCTTTCACTAATAGCATTGCTAAACTCTTCTGCGTTTACCTTTGCTGCCCAGCGGGTTGTCGTCAGCGAAGCGCAAATTCAAGTAGATGATCAATCTCAACGTACCCAGCAAGCTGCGCTTAAAAAAGCGCTTCGCCAAGTTTTTATAAAGATGTCTGGCAGTACTCATGTTTTAGATAATGCAGGGGTGAGAGCCGCACTTAGTTCTCCTCAATCTTTGCTTCGCTCATACCGGTTTGCCTACGAAAATGGTCAAACTTATTACGTTGCTGAATTCGACCAAGCTAAACTTAACGAGATACTGCAACGCGAAATGCTCCCACTATGGGGTGACAGGCGACCCGAAACTATCGTTTGGCTTGTTGAAGAGGGCGAGAATGAAACCCGGTCTATACTCGATGAGTCAGTAAATACAGAACTACAACTGGCGCTTAAAAAAACGGCAAAAGAGCGCGGCGTGCCGTTAAGCTTACCTTTAATGGACCTTACCGATAACGTGAATATTTCTACGTATGATGTATGGGGGCGCTTTGTTGAGCCTTTGCGTCAGGCTTCTGTACGTTACAATATCGATAATATTATCGGCGCACGTGTTTATCCGAACGACCCTAGCGCCATCCCTGATTTGCCGGAGAACGCGGTGCCTTCTGGTATAGTCGAGTCGTTAGACGATGTGCTTAGCAAAGAAGGTCAGGATACCATGTCGGAAATGGGCGCTGACGCCTCTGTCACCGGTGATAGCGCAGAAGGTTATTCTCACCAATCAGCTATGTCTAGATCTACACCTAGTACTTTGCTTGGAGCAGAAGGTGAGGCCCAGAGCGAAGTGAATGGCGACGACACAGGGAGCAACGGTAACGTGAGCAATAGCGAGCAAGCGTTTGATGCAGCTCTAAACAACCGTGACGATAGCGCGGTACCATTTACCATGAACGAATTTGCCGATTATGCTAAACGCGCTGATGAAGGAAAATATGCATTAGATTGGGTGTTCGTTGGTGGCGGCAAGGTCAGCTACGGCAGTATTTATGGTGATTCACCACAGGCTTTGGGTAAACAGCTCATTGATGCCTATTCAAATTACTTATCGTCGCTGTATGCTGTTGTTGGAATTGAGGTTTCAGAACGAGAAGTGATTACGGTATCAATTGCAAACATCGGTTCAATAAACAGCTATGCGAGTGCTACAGACTACCTTAATAGCTTAAGTGTCATTGAGAGTGCTACGTTAGTAGAACAATCGGGTACAGTGGCTACTTATTCGTTAACTTTGGTAGGAACGGTTGATGATTTACTTAATAGCATCCAGTTGGAAGGTCGGTTACGTTCAGTTACGGACGCTTACGGGCAAACCGTAAAAGGGCATAGTTTCTATTGGAGCAATTAATTTAGCATGCAACTGCCTTTGCCTATAACGTTACCCGTAGACGAAAACTTCGATAGTTTCGTAAATAAGGGTAATGAAGAAGTCGTATCAATTCTCAGGCAAATCGCAGAAGCGTTGCCATATTGGCGAGAGGCCCCCGTATTGGGGCCGTTGTCTTCACTACAGCTTCCCCTTGTTACTTTGCTAGGCAATAGCGCAATTGGTAAGAGCCACTTATTATTTGCTACTTGTCATCAATTGGCGGGTAAGTCTGTAAGCCACCTGTATCTTAATTTAAACGACTACCAGGCGTGGTCGTTAGACATTTTCGAAGGCCTTGAAAACCTTTCACTGATAGCGTTGGACAATATCCACGCCATTGCAGGCAATGTGCAGTGGGAAGAAGCGTTATTTGACCTTTTTAACCGTGTTATTGAGACCAAGCGCGCATTGATCATTTGCACCAGTCACCTTGGGCCATCGAACCCGGCGTTTACGTTGCCTGACTTGCGCTCGCGATTAGCGTGGGGTGTGATCTACCATGTAAATCAATTAGATGATGGTGGGCGTGAAGAAGCCGTGCGGCTGCGTGCTGAAGAGCGCGGGCTAACCCTTTCAAACCAAGCCTTACAGTTTCTCTTACACCATAGCGAACGAGACTTGAAAAGCTTGATGTCGCTACTTGCAAGGTTAGATGCACGTTCGCTGCAAGAGCAAAAGAGACTATCCGTAGCCATGGTAAAACGCGAACTTAACTTAGGTTAAGAAAACGCCGTCGCTAGAGCCAACGCCTCCACATATACATATTGCAACTAACGCTATCGTCACAAAAATGGCTAAACGCTTGGGCTAGCGACGTGCCCTTGTCACCTTTTAATAAAGGTTTTTTTCTTGGTATGTTACTTATTACTGCAGGCTTTTTACTGCTGATTTTGCTCGAAACGGGCCTTTTCTTCTTTCATTTCTTCTTTTAGCTTTTTCAAGCCCAAGCCTAATTCCCGACCTCGCTTCCTTGCAAAGGCACTGCAACCTACGAACATTCCCGTACATAAAATGATTTCAACCACAGCGTACCAACGTTCAGCCGGCACGGCGTACGCTACGGTGCAACCATGAATGAGATAGAACAAGACAACGAAATTCGCCCAGGCGTGGGTGTAAGGCTTGCCCTTGAGTATGCCCCAATAGGGTAGCAATAAAGGTAAAATATAAAACAGGGCAATAAAAATCGGCGAATACGTATGTGCTTTAGTAAAGGTAAATTGCCATAATGTTATCCAAATAATTAGCCCTGTGTGGCTAAGAAGTGCGAGATAGCGAAAAAAGCGCGTATCTGATGACATATTAATTCTCCGATGAGATCGTGTTTTTAAATGTAAAACGTAAGTGTTTGCGTTTTTCCAAAGCGTCTTTTTCAGCGTCGTACGTGACAGCGTTACCGTTCTTCTTTTAGCTTTTCAGCCAATCTAGCTAACCGTTTACCTTGGGCAAAACAGAGCGCTCTTTCATCATCACTGAGTTGCTCTGGCGAAGCATGGCTATGATGCGCAACGTGAGTTACCCCATAGGGGCTGCCTCCAGTCATCGTATTGTGCAATTCAGGTTCGCTGTAGGGCAATCCGCATATAACCATGCCGTGATGCATAAGCGGTAGCATCATCGAGAGTAGCGTCGACTCCTGGCCACCGTGCATCGATGACGAGGATGTAAACACACAGGCTGGCTTGTTAATTAACGCGCCCTTAAGCCATTGACTGCTCGTAGAATCTAAAAAGTGTTTAACGGACGCGGCCATATTGCCAAAGCGAGTAGGGCTGCCTAATGCTAAACCACTGCATTGCTCTAATTCCTGAGCGGTCACCACGGGTACCTCTGCAGAGGCGTTGTCAGGCGTAGCTTCGCCGTCTGTTTCGCTAATACTTTTTACCGTGCGCACGATCACCGGTACATTTTGAGATGAAACCCCTTGCGCAATAGCATCGGCTAAGCGCTTGGTGCTTCCGTGGCGGCTGTAATAGAGTACGAGAACAGGTTGCACTATAGTATTTCCAACACCGATTCAGGTGGGCGCCCAATTCGCGCACTATCACCTTTTATAACGATAGGGCGTTCGATGAGCTTTGGCGTTGCTTCCATCGCGTTAAACAGGTCGTCATCAGACAGTGTTTCATCGCCTAAATTGGCGTCTTTATATTCGTTTTCCTTTGTACGCATCATCTCTCTAACCGATTCAACGTTAAGTTTTTTAAATATGTCTTTAAGCGCTGAGGCGTTGAGAGGCTCTTTTAAATACTGAACAACCACGGGCGATAACCCTTTTTCTTCTAGCAGCGCTAGTGTTTGTCTGCTTTTAGAACAGCGAGGATTGTGAATTATAGTAATGTCTGTCATGAGCGACCTCATTGCATAGTTTTTTCAATTGGCGCGAACTATTGCGTTTTTGGTTTCTAATATCAAGCAGTTTACCGATAACTGCCAGAAAATTGGCCAATAACTAATGTTTAATGTAATTCAATCCATATGAAATCGCGGTTTCCCGTCGCACTAAATTAGCTTAGAGTAAGCAAAGTGGCATATGAAATGTGTGTGAAATGATTAAATTACGCTGTTACACATTGCAGTGCTAGAGCGCAAATATAGAGGAACGCAATGGGGTTATTAAGAGCAAGGGCCAATACAAACAAACTAAAGCCGCTTTTAACTCTGCTGTTATTAGTGACGGCGGCCATGGGCGGGATTTTTACGTATCAGCACCTTCAGCATGATTTTGAAACCTTAGAAGGGCGAACATATAGCTGGAGCACACTAAAAGGCCAGTGGGTTGTAGTAAACTATTTCGCTCCTTGGTGCGCACCATGTTTACGAGAAATGCCGGAACTTGCTAAATTTAATGCCTCACTGCCAAGCAATACTAAGCTCTTCGCTGTTAACTACGACCTGAAAACACTCTCTGAACTAAAAGAGATGACAGTAAAATATAATATTACCATTCCGGTTATAGTGAGTTCACAGAGTACGACGCTTCCTATGGAAAAACCGCCCTATCTGCCGGCCACTTTTATTATAGGGCCAGAGGGGAAGGTCGTTGACACTATAATGGGTGAATTAACCGCTGCGCATTTAACTCAGCGCCTTCAAGCGTTAAGGCGCGAGTAAATAAAAGAAAGCATTCTACAGGCGTTCTAGCCGTTCTTCTTGATCCCTAAATTGCTTTATTCTTGCTCTAATTCTTTGCTTTATTAAATGATCATCGCCGGCGAAGTTGTAGGCATACTGTAACTCATCTACGGCGCGGTTGTAGGCGCCATAAAGCGCATAGACTTCCGCTTTGCTTTGATGCATTTGTGAAAAGCGCTTTGATTTTTGATACGCCTCACTCATTAACTGATGAGCAATTTGATAATCCTTTTTAACCAGTAAAAAGTCTTTTAACAGCGAAATCGCTTCATCGTAATTTTGAGCACTGATATAGGCATTCGCTTGGTTAAGTGCTAAAACTTGATTTCTTGGGTTATGCGTAACATGTGGTTTGAGCAAGTTAACTGCTTTAAGTGGCTCGCCAAGCGAAATATAAATGTCTGTCATTGCATCAAGATAAAAGAGGTTGCTGCTGTCACCTGCAATAAGTTCGTCCATGATTTTTTTGGCTTTTTCAGTTTTATCATTGCGCATATACGCCAGTGCCAATCCATAAAGCGACGCTTCTTTACTGCGCTGAACATTTTGTTCGACTGCTGCCTCATAGTATTCTACTGCGTAGTCAGGCTCAAAGGAATAACGCGCTTTTATGCGCGCCTTAGCAAGCTCAAACTGTTTATTAATGGGCAAATAACGGCGTGGATAATCGCCGGCACGGTTTCTCGCATCTGCGATACGACTTTCTGTTAATGGGTGAGTTAATAAGCGCGCTGGCGGACGAGAAACCATGCGATACTCTTCTGCCATGGTTGAGAAAAAAGACGCTGCGGCGTTGGGATCAAAACCTGCGCGCGCCAACATAGCTATACCAATGCGGTCGGCTTCTTGTTCGTTAGAGCGGGTATAGTCTATTTGTAGCTGAGCGGATGCAGCAGACCCTGCTTGCATAGCCGCGATACCCGCTTCAGGGTTGGCCATAGCAATAAGCACGCCGCCAATGAGTGAAGCTAATGCCAAGGGAGACGAGCGCTGCTGCGCCTGCATGCGCCTGGCAATGTGACGCTGGGTCACGTGAGAGATTTCGTGAGCCAGTACTGAAGCTAATTCACTTTCATTCTCAGCTCGGCGCATAAGCCCCGTGTGAACACCAATATGACCGCCGAAAAAAGCGAAGGCATTAATGGCATCGTTATTCACCCAAAAGAATTCAAAGGGAAACTTTGCATTATCGGCATGAACCACAAGACGATTACCTACGTCCTGCAGATATTCGTCAAGCACGGGATCGGAAATAACGGGGCTTTGACCGCGCATTTGGCGCATAACCGCATCACCGACAATCATTTCCTTGTCTAGCGATATTGCATCTGAGGCAACCACACCAATTTCAGGCAATGCGTTTTTATTACTGTAATTGGCATCTTGCGCTACAGCTGTAATGCTCCAGGTGAGCACGAAAGAGAGGGCAACTAAAGATGCTGAAAACTTTTTTCTCATGAACCTACAATCGTTGTACATGTTTAATAATGCATAACGCTTAGAGCGCTAAGTTGCTAAACAGTTTCAAATTTTATTTTTTTCTTATGTGTGTGCGTTTCGAATGGATATAATGCCGAAGTCGATGCACATATACTACGCTTTTTGGTACAAACTCACTTACCGTAGCGTAAATTAACTGATGATAAGAATACAACCTGTTACTTAATATACTGTAAAAACATCATACCAGTTTGATTTTCAAAGATTCTTAAGTGCTACTTATTGCTAATTGCTAGCGCTATCAACTATGATGCGTGTCCTATTCTAAGTAATTTCTGGGCGTTTTTATGTTTAGCGTTTTTGGTCGATGGTACCGACGCAAATTTTCCGATCCTGATGCAGCAATGCTGCTTATTCTTATTCTTCTGACTACCGCAGTGCTTTTGCTGTGGGGCGAATTAATTATGCCAGTGCTTGTAGCTGCGGTCATTGCGTATCTACTCGATTGGCCGGTGTGTCGCTTGGTTAATGTTGGGCTTGGGAGAACGATAGCCTGTGGTATTGTCATGGTTGGCTTTATCACTATCACAATTCTAACGCTTGTGGGTTTGGTACCCATAATTTCAAAGCAAAGCGTTAACCTCATTCAGGAAACCCCGCTTATCTGGCAAAAAGCCCAAGAGTGGATTTTAACGCTGCCAGACAAGTACCCAGACTATGTGCAGGTATATCAAATACATCAAATGATGGAAGGGATTAACGAGAAGCTTGTTGAAGTGGGTGAAACCCTGATTTCTGCCTCATTTAGTAACATTGCAAATCTAGCAGCGCTACTTGTATATGTCATTCTGGTACCGTTAATGGTGTTCTTTATGTTAAAAGATAAGCTGTTTTTTTTAGACAGCATCTCTCGTCTTTTGCCTAAAGAGCGTCGTCTTATTACCCAGGTAGGGCATGAAATGAATTCTCAAATTGCGAACTATATTCGCGGTAAGGTTATTGAGATTATTATCGTTGGTGTGGTGAGTTGCGTAACATTCGTACTGATGGATTTACGCTACGCCATTTTACTCGGCGTGCTGGTGGGGTTTTCAGTACTTATTCCTTATATTGGCGCAGCGGTGGTAACGATACCTGTTGCCGTTGTTGCAATGTTTCAGTGGGGGATATCGCCTGAGTTTTGGTATCTCATGATAGCTTACGGCATTATACAAGCCCTTGATGGTAACTTGTTAGTCCCTTTACTTTTCTCTGAAGCCGTAAGCTTGCACCCACTTTATATCATTGTTGCTGTATTGGTCTTTGGCGGCCTTTGGGGGTTCTGGGGGGTATTTTTCGCCATACCGCTGGCAACCTTGGTAAAAGCTGTGGTTACTGCGTGGTCTAGCAACCCTGTGGTAATCCCAGAAGAAGCGAAATAAACGACTTACTGATGAACTAGCCGTGTAACTGCGCTGGGTTGTGGTAGCACAATAGTCGTTATGACTTCAAAGACCCTAAAAGAAAAGCCCCGGAAAGTTTACCTTTCCGGGGCTTTTGATATTTAACGATTCAATTTAAAATTGAAACGCAGTATTAGCTGTTCAAATAGTCCAACACAACCGTGTGATGTTCTTTGGTTTTAAACTTATTAAACACATGCTCAACAACGCCGTTTTCGTCGATAAGAAAAGTGAGGCGATGAATGCCGTCGTACTCTTTGCCCATAAACTTCTTAGGCCCCCACACGCCAAATGCATCCGCCACCGCGTGGTCTTCATCTGACAGCAAGGTGAAGTTGAGGTTTTCTTTCTCAATGAACTTCGGCAAACGCTTTACCGCATCGGGGCTGATACCTAACACAACTACGTTTTTCTCTTTTAGTTCATCGTTTACATCGCGCAAGCCTTGTGCCTGAACAGTACAGCCGGGCGTCATTGCTTTAGGGTAAAAATAAATGAGGACTTTTTTACCTGCGTAGTCTGAGAGCGATACTGTTTGATCATCTTGGTTCTGCAATGAGAATTGCGGCGCTTTATCACCAGCTTGTAACGTTTTCATTGGGATCCTTTTTTTGTGTGTCTTGTACTTTACCTGTCACATTTAACGAAGTGAACAGGGCCATTAGATCAGATTCTAAGTCATCTACATTTTCATTCGGCGGAAGCGAAACAACGAATTTGCACTGCATGTTCTCTTTGCCTGTGGCTTTATCTTTATACGTACGCTGCCTGAATGCACTTAACATAGCTTGCCGCTCTGCAAAAAAGCCCGTTACCGCTTTAATCAACCCAGCGGCGTCTTCGCCACTGAATTCGACATTAAAAAGGTGGGCAAGATTTTGCTTTTCATGATGGCTCGTGCGTTTCATCATGGATAATAAATCTAGACGTTGAAACAAAGCGGGTAAAATACACTCTGCCTTTGTTATAGCGCTTTGCGTACCTTCAATGATCATGGTCAAAGAAAACTCCTTGCCATAGATGGCTTGCCTACTATCAAGAATATTGCACTGGGCTTCAGATACCGTGGTGGCAATTTCGCTCAATATGCCACTGTTGTCTGTACCTAGTATGGTCACGATAAGTTGGTGTTTCGGCATCTACTTCACTTCAATGGTAACGATGTCGGGATGTTAGCACAGAGTTTTTTTTAAAGTCAGCGCCTTTTTCTTGCCTTTGAATAAGATATTGTCAAATTCTTGTCATTTTACATGCGCTATTACTTGTGTTTAAGCACTGACATATTTACCATGTGCGCTCACATTTTGCGGAGAGATTATGTTTACTGGTAGTTACGTAGCACTCGTCACGCCGATGTTCGAAAACGGCGATATTGATTACAAGTCTTTAGAGAAACTTGTGAAGTTTCATGTAGAGCAGGGCACCCACGGTATAGTGTCGGTTGGAACTACTGGTGAGTCAGCAACCCTACCGTTCGATGAGCACATTAATGTGGTCAAAGAAACAGTAGCTATGGCATCGGGCGCGATCCCGGTGATAGCAGGCAGCGGAGCAAACTCTACTGCAGAGGCCATTTTTCTTACTGAGCAACTCGGCTCAACGGGTATCGACGGCTTTTTAAGCGTGGTGCCTTATTATAACAAGCCTCAACAAGCTGGTATGGTTGCGCACTTTAACGCAATTGCAGATGCCAGCGACCTTCCGGTTATTCTTTACAATGTGCCAGGGCGTACAGTGGCAGACATGTTACCTGAAACTGTAGCAGAACTTGCCACACATAAGAATATAGTTGGTCTTAAAGACGCCACCGGCGATATTGCGCGATTAAAAGCAACGCAGCCCCTTGTTCCAGAAGACTTTGTAATTCTTAGTGGTGATGATGGCACCAGCTGTGAATTTATGTGCGAAGGCGGACATGGCGTTATCTCTGTAACCGCCAATATCGTGCCTAAAGCGATTGCACAGATGTGCGAAACTGCACTGAACAAAGAATTTGATAAGTGTCGTGACATTGATGCGTCTATTAAGCTGCTTCACGACGAACTATTTATAGAGCCAAATCCAGTAATGCCAAAGTGGGCATTATATAAAATGGGCATGATGGAAAGCGCTGTTATGCGATTACCTATGGTTTTACCGGAACTATCAAGCCAAAAACGTATCGAAGAACTACTAAAAAAATACGCATTGATTTCTGGTTAATAAGGAACACAGATGAAAAGAACGCTGGCTATAGCAAGTTCAGTAGCGATGGTTGCACTTGCAGGTTGTTCAAGCCAAATAGATAGAAAGACCGCGTCGGGTAGCTACGAGTACTTAAAAACTAAAGAACACAAAACGGTAGAAGTACCCTCTGAACTCGATGCGCCGACTTTCTCACGGGAATTTGCAGTACCTGAACTAGGTCAAGAAGCGGACAAAAACTTGGTTGGCAAATCGCTTATGGTCCGCTCGCCTGCGTTGGTTCTCCCGCTTGTGACCGGGTCACATGTTGAAGAGGGTAAAAGCTCCGCCACGATTTGGTTTGACCAAGTTGACGACAGTCAACCGCTAAGTCAGGCGATTTGGAATTCCCTTCTAAGCTATTTAGACGAGCAGGGTATTGGTGTAGATAGCTTCAGTCCAGAAGACAAAGTGTTGGTAACTGATTGGATGGTTATCACTAAAGAAATCGACGGCCCTTGGTATAGCTTTGCTGATGAAGAAAGTGAAATTGGTAGGCGCTTCGAGTTCAGCTTGGACGTAAAACCTCACGGTCGCAGTGCGGCTCTTACAGTAGAGCTTAAAGATTACATGCAAACCTTAGGTAACGATGTGGTTGCCGAAGTATCTTCAATGGAAGAGCGCCGTGAAGAGGTTGAAGTACTCAACCAAGTTATCGGTCATTATGAATACCAAATTCAATTAGCTGAAACCCGAAGAATTGCGCGTATACGCCAGGGTATTCAAACTGAAATGGGCTTTAATGCTGATGGTGACCCAGCCTACCTCGTTGAAGCGCAGTACGATGTAGCTTGGCCGAGAATGCTTTTAGTTCTTCGTAAGCTTGGTTTTGACGTTAAAGATTTAGATAAATCTAACGGCCTACTATTTGTTACTTACAATGGTGATCAAGGTAGTTGGTGGGATGGTTTATTCACAAGCGATAGCGAATTACTTGAAAAAGGTGATTATCGCTTAAAAGTTGCAAAAGCGGGTGCGAATCGCACGTCTGTTACTTTCATGGACAATGAAAGTGTACCGTTTGAAGCAAATCAGGTTTCCGACCTTTACAGTGCCTTCGCTGAGGTCATGTCAGAAGATAATCTTGATATATAACTGAGACTGAGAATGGAAAAACGCGACGAGCTTTACCGCGGTAAAGCAAAAACTGTTTATTACACTGATGATAGCGATAAATTAATTCTTCACTTTAGGAACGACACTTCGGCGTTCGACGGTGAAAAAATTGAACAGCTAGATCGCAAAGGTGAAGTAAACAACAAGTTTAATCACTTTATTATGACAAAGCTTGAAGAAGCAGGTGTTGCAACGCAAGTTGAAGCCCTGATTTCTGATACTGAGTCGCTGGTTAAAAAGCTCGACATGATCCCTGTTGAGTGTGTGGTGAGAAACTTATCTGCTGGCTCTTTGGTTCGCAGGCTAGGTGTGGAAGAAGGCCAGGCGCTTAACCCACCTATTTTCGAGTTTTTCCTTAAAAATGATGCGCTTCACGACCCCATGGTAAATGACTATCACATTCTGTCATTTGGCTGGGCCACGGAAGAGCAAATTGCTCAAATGAAGGCGCTTACGTTTAAAGTGAACAGCGTTCTAAACGCATTGTTTGACGATGCGGGTATGTTGCTAGTCGACTATAAGCTGGAGTTTGGTGTCGATAAAGATGGCAACATTGTATTAGGCGATGAATTCACGCCCGATGGCTGTCGTTTGTGGGATAAAGAAACCCGTAAAAAAATGGACAAAGACCGCTTCAGACAAGGGCTAGGCTCGGTTGTTGAAACCTACATTGAAGTAGCTGAACGCTTAGGTTTATCGCTGTAGTTTGAACAAAGCGTTATTGATAAAAAGAGGACGTAATACGTCCTCTTTTTTCGTTTAAGCGCGACACTACTTTTTCCACGCCTCGGCCTTTCAATAGAGGTTTATTTTAGCCACTATATCCTTGCGGGTGACGCTGTTGAAGCCACCGAAAAGCTAATATTCATGCCCAGCATAAAGGAGACGCGCATTGTTTAAACCACTTTTACTGGTAGCAATTGCCATGGTCGCATTTGCGGCAAACTCACTGCTTTGTAGAATGGCCCTTGCCCATACGTCAATTGACCCAGCTAGTTTTACTGCAGTGCGGTTATCAAGCGGGGCATGCGCGCTGCTGTTCCTATCTTTTGTGTTAAAGCACCGGGTTTTAACCACGGGGCCGTATAAGAATCTATGGCTGGGGCTCAAAAATAATGCAAATTTGCTAGGTGGCCTAACATTATTCTTATATGCCTTATGCTTTTCCTACGCTTATGTGTCGATGTCTACAGGTACCGGTGCGCTGTTGTTATTTGGCGCGGTTCAATTAACCATGATTTCTTTTGGGTTAGCGTCTGGTGAACGTTTTAAGTTCCTCCAATGGCTAGGTTTTATTTTAGCTTTTGCGGGGCTGGTTATCCTACTATTACCTAGTGCTTCGGCGCCGCCGCTATTGGCAGGTGTGATTATGGTTGCTGCTGGGATGTCTTGGGGAGTGTATTCTCTATTAGGCAAAAAAAGTTCGTCTGCGCTTTTAGCTACGTCGGGCAATTTTGTTTACGCCACCGTGTTATGCTTTGTGCTTGGCGTTGTCGTTCATTTTATGAACGGCTTTAACCTAGTTTTAGACACCAAGGGTTTGGTATACGCCATAGCCTCTGGCGTAGTAGCGTCAGGCTGTGGCTATGCTATCTGGTATAGTGCATTACCGCTTATAAAGTCGACAACGGCAGCCACCGTTCAGTTAAGTGTTCCAGTACTTGCCACACTAATGGGGTGGGCCGTTCTAGGAGAGCAACTAAGCCTGCAAATTACCATCGCCTCAGTGATGACGTTAGGCGGTATTTATTTGGTTATAAAAAACTGATTGAGCTCTGTGTTTTGATGTGGAAAAGGAGTAAAAAAATTCGCTGTGATAGCGACACGCCGTAATAAAGCGGCTGTCTGGTCCAAATAGATTGTAGACAACGTCCTATGTGCTCACTATTTGTAGACTAAAGAGAAATGTTTTTTATGCACAAGTAGTGTTAACGTTTTAAGACTTTAGAACTATATTTTACACGGCAGTGTCGAGTAAAGAAAACGTAGTAGTGTTAAAAGGAAAGCAAGCTTTGGGCCTATCTAATGTCATATCTAATGAGCCTGAGAGGATAGCGACGCTCAAGCGGTTGGGTCTGCTGGATACGCCGAAGGATGAGCGCTTCGATAGAATTACACGCTTAGCTAGCAGTATATTTAACTGTCGTTATTCTTCAATTACGCTAATTGACTCGGACAGACAATGGTTTAAGTCAGCTGTAAATCTTGAGTTGAGTGAATCGTCCAGAGATGTCGCGTTTTGCAACCATACTATCTCGCAAGACGATGCATTAATTATCCCAGATACGAGAAAAGATCCGCGCTTTGAACACAATCCATTTGTTATTGGTGAACCTTATGTTCGCTTTTACGCAGGCGTAAGTCTTGTTGTGGACGGTCAGGCAGTAGGGGCTTTGTGTGTATTTGATTCAGCGCCACGTATTTTTTCTGCAGACGAAATATTCCAATTAAAAAGTTTAGCGGAGATGGCGCAATCCGAACTAGCTAAAAAAGAATACTCAGCGCTGTCGGAGCAACTTGAAGAGTATCAAACTCGGTTGGCACAAACGCAGAAAATTACGAATGTAAGAAGCGCTATATTAGAAAAGGTCGTTAATGCTGAATCGTTACACAGCGTACTGTTTGACATCGTAAATGCTATTGAATCTGAGTATCCAGAAAAAATTTGCAGCATATTGCTTCTTGAAGATGGGAAGCTCATAAAAGGCGCGGCACCTTCATTGCCTGATTTTTATAACGATGCCATAGATGGTGTAGAAATTGGTGAGGGCGTTGGAGCATGTGGTAATACGGCGGCCACTAACGCGCCAACCATCGTAGAAGACATTAGCACCCATACCTTTTGGCATGACTATAAAGAGATAGCGGTCCGGGCTGGTGTAGCCGCCTGTTGGTCTCAGCCCATTAGAGGTGCCAGCACAGAAGTGATTGGCACGTTCGCTATTTACCATCGCTATAAAGCTGTACCTACCCCTGAAGAAGTCGTGCTCATTGAACAATTTGCACATATAGCCAGTATTGCTATTGAACGGGAGCGTGCTAGCGAGCTTATCTGGAAGCAAGCAAACTTCGACACGCTTACGGGTTTACCTAACCGAAACCTGATGCTCGACCACCTCCAGCTAGCCTTAAAAACAGCGGATAGGGAAGGTGACAGAGTGGCAGTCGCTTTTCTCGATTTAGATAATTTTAAGGATATTAATGACACGCTCGGTCATGATGTAGGAGATCAGCTTCTTATAGAATGCGCTGAGCGAATAAAGCAATGTTTAAGAGCCAATGATACCGTTTCCCGGCTAGGTGGAGATGAGTTTGTGGTTATTCTTAATAGTATAGAAACCCTGAGTTCTATCGACATTGTTGTACAGAAAATTCTAGACGTTATTTTAAAGCCATACCTAATAAATTTTGAGCGAGTACATACCAGCGCAAGTTTAGGCGTTACGCTATACCCCGACGACGCTCGTGACATAAAAGGGCTGTTAAAAAACGCGGATCAAGCAATGTACGGGGCTAAAGATCTCGGTAAAAATAGCTATAAATACTATACTCAAGACATGCAAGCGGTTGCCGTCAAGCGCATAACCTTGCTGAACGACCTTCGTTATGCAATTCAAAACGATGAGTTATTCATTGAGTATCAGCCTATCACGTCTTTTAAAGACGGTAAGGCAATCAAAGCAGAAGCGTTACTTAGGTGGCAGCATCCAGAGAAGGGGCGTATTGCGCCAGATGAATTTATTCCCTTAGCGGAAGAGTCGGGCTTAATCATCGAAATCAGCAATTGGGTGTTCGAAGAAGTATGTAAAAATGTGAAGCGCTGGCAAACTCACTATTGTCGTGAATTACAGATAAGTATTAATACTTCGCCCAGTCAATATTTTCAGCAAGAAACGAGTATCACTGATTGGCTCACTCGCTTATTGGATGAAAACATTGCGGCACGGTCAATTTTGCTCGAAGTGACAGAAAACCTATTGATGGAAGCGGATGCAAATGTATCTAATAAGCTATTTCATTTTCGACAAGCGGGTGTAGACATAGCACTTGATGACTTTGGTACGGGCTACTCGTCGATTTCGTATTTGAAAAATTTGCCTACCGACTACTTAAAAATTGATAAAAGCTTTGTGAAAACGATGACCGACGTTAGTAACGATAAAGTGCTGTGTGAAGCCATTATCGTTATGGCGAAAAAGCTCGGTATCAAAGTGGTTGCTGAAGGTGTCGAAACCCAAGAGCAATATGACATACTCAATAATATGGGCTGTGACTTTGGTCAAGGTTACTTCATTGCTAGGCCGATGAGTAAAACAAATTTTGAAGCTTTCCTGAAAGCCCACTAGCGCGACCTAACGCGCTAGTGAATTGATCACGATATGCCTAGGCTACTACGACAAACTAGCTAGCGCCTTACCTGAATATTGCTCTAACTCGTCTGTTCGGTTCTCTTTGATTTTGTTTGCCCAGTTAGGGTCTTGCAGCAGCGCTCTGCCTACGGCAACCAAATCAAACTCACCCTCCTCTAAACGCTCGAGTAAATCATCTACAGCTCGAGTACTAGAGTCCTGACCTTTAAACGCGCCGAAGAAGTCGTCGTTAAGGCCAACAGAGCCAACGGTGATGGTTGGTTTCCCTGTGATTTTTTTCGTCCATCCAGCAAGGTTAAGGTCGCTTCCATCGAATTCGCTTTCCCAATAACGGCGTTGTGAACAGTGAAATATGTCTACACCAGCGCTACTGAGTGGCATAAGGAATTGCTCTAACTCTTGAGGGGTAGTAGCAAGTCGTGCCGTGTAATCTTGCTGTTTCCACTGAGAGTAACGAAGCACAATAGGAAAGTCAGGGCCGGTGGCGGCGCGTATCGCTTTTATGATCTCTACAGCAAATCGACCACGGTTATCCATACTACCGCCCCAGCTATCAGTGCGTTGGTTCGTGCCTTCCCAGAAGAACTGGTCGATAAGGTAACCATGCGCACCGTGAATCTCGACACCATCCATACCTATAGACTTGGCATCGGCAGCAGCTTGCGCGAAGGCGGCTATCACTGATTCAATGTGTTCTTCAGTCATAGGCTCGGCGCCTTGTTTACCGGGTTTAAACAACCCTGAAGGCCCCGCACTTGAAAGTTCAGGGTAGGGCGCTTTTTCTGCAACCCGTGCCATACCCACGTGCCACAGTTGCGGCATAATTTTCCCGCCTACACGGTGAACCTCGTCTACCACATTTTTCCAACCTGTTAACGCCTCTTCGCCATGAAATTGGGGAATATTGGCATCCATTGTTGCGACTTTATCGTTAACCGTGGTGCCCTCGGTAATAATTAGTCCTGTGCCACCTTGCGCACGACGTTTGTAGTACCCTGCCACGTCGCTGGTAGGTACGCCGTTAGGTGAAAACTGACGGGTCATCGGGGCCATAACAATACGGTTGGTCAACGAAAGGTTGCCTTGTGAATAAGGCTTAAACAGTGCGTTTGCTGGCATTTTCTATTCCTGAGTTTTGTTGTGCTTGTATGACCTTCTGCGTTTTGCCCATAGAAACAAAACATGCCGCTTTGGCTTAAGAAGCGCCAAATAGACAAGTAGCCTGATGTTTCAATGACTTAGTGCCTTACACACCATTAATAACATTGGCAAGTTAAAAGGTTCACGTTATATGTCTGATACTACTGAGGCGGGGGGGTAAGTCAATTTTCTAATGTTGATAGTAAGCCATAAGTAAAATTAAACAATAAAGCCTCATATTGAGAAATTGCGTTCTCTAATCCAAAATTTCAACAATTTCTCTTGTGGTATGGATAAGCCTTAGCAGTGTGCTGTAATTAAGTGTGGCAAAAGCGTAAGAACTGTACGCCCAGACATGATACCTTTTAATCTTCACTTTCTTTAGTTGTTTAGTTAGTTAGAATCGAGGGGGCGCAATGAGTGATATTGTATTTTCGCGTGAGGAAAAAGGCGTATTAGTCGCTAAATTGCAACGATATTTTGATGATGAATTAAGTGTTGAGCTTGGTCAGTTCGACGGCGAGTTTCTTCTGGATTTCATTAGTAAGGAAATGGGCGCATCGTTTTACAACAAAGGGGTAAACGACGCTAGAGCAGTCGTTGCATCGCGCTTACAGGTTATTGATGAAGAGTTATATGCCATCGAAAAAGTGCTGTGAGAGTGATAATAAGCGTGATGAATAAAAAGGTTACAGCGGTACTTTGATTTTTAACGGGCATTTAGCTACACAACAGCAGGGAAGAATTTCATCGTCGTCAATAAAGGCGAGGGGATCAGTGGTGTACTCCACTTCGCCTTCAATCAGCTTTGTTCGGCACGCACCACAAAAGCCTTCACGGCAGTGGTAGTGAATATTGACGCCTGCTGCTTCAAGAGCGCTTAAAATGGTTTTATCAGAGGGGGTATGAATCACGCCCACATCGACAACATCGATGTGGACGGATTTTTCGTCACTGCTCATTAAGCTGTGGTTTTACAGCTCAAAATCAGCAAAGTCGTCTTCGCTTACCGCAGAATCAATTTGTCCAACAAGATAAGAGCTAATTTCAGACTCTTGAGGGGCAACTTGAACGTTGTCTGAGTTTAAGTAATTGTTCATCCATGGAAGTGGATTACTGCTAATATCAAACGGAGTGTCCAGGCCAATAGCAGACATACGCTGATTAGCAATATATTCAACATATTGGCAGAGGATTTCTTTGTTTAGGCCAATCATCGAACCGGTTTTAAACAAATAATCCGCCCACTCTTTTTCTTGCTCAACCGCATTCATGAAAATAGCGCGCGCTTCTTCTTTGCACTCTTGTGCAATCTGCGCCATTTCAGGGTCATCTTTACCCTTCGCCCACAGGTTAAGAATGTGCTGTGTTGAAGACAAATGAAGGTTCTCATCGCGTGCAATCAATCGAATGATTTTAGAGTTGCCTTCCATTAACTTACGCTCGGCAAAAGCGAAGGTGCAGGCAAAAGATACGTAGAAGCGAATGGCTTCAAGTGCATTTACCGAGTTCATGCAAAGGTATAGCTTCTTTTTAAGCTCATACATATTAATCGTGTATGCCGTACCATTAACGGTATGAACGCCTTCGCCTTGTGTCTGCCAAAGCTGAGTGGCGAAAATGAGGTCATCGTAATACTTAGAAATATCCGCCGCACGGCGCTTAATTTCATCGTTAACCACGATATCTTCAAATATCTCACTTGGGTCTGAAAACAGGTTACGCAAAATATGGGTATACGAGCGCGAGTGAATCGTTTCGAAAAACGACCACGTCTCAACCCAAGTTTCTAACTCGGGTAGTGAGATAATTGGCAAGAACGCAATATTCGGGCTACGACCTTGTACCGAGTCTAAAAGAGTTTGGTATTTAAGGTTTGAAATGAATATGTGCTTTTCTGGATCGGTTAATTTCTGAAAATCAACCCGGTCACGAGAAACGTCAACTTCTTCAGGACGCCAAAAAAAGCTAATTTGTTTCTCAATAAGCTTTTCGAAAATGGCATGCTTTTGCTGGTCGTAGCGTGCAACGTTTACGGGGTTACCGAAAAACATCGGCTCGATCAATGGATTTGTACTTTGCTGATTAAACGTAGTGTATTTCATGATGGCCTAACTAAAAACTTAATGATTAACGCGTATTATTGTTTGTGTTCTTGCTGCGAAACGTCAATGGCAAGTGCAGCAATACCTTGTATGCACTTGCCACTTAAACAGGAGCGCGCGGTTTATATCTTACACGCGCCGCCTGCACAATCATCATCTTCCTCTACAACCACTTCTTCTTGACGTGGCATAGGCTCGTTGGCTTTAGCGTCTAGCGCCGAGGTGTCTGATGCACCGTCACGAGTGTTATGATAATAAAGTGTTTTAACACCAAGCTTGTACGTAGTAAGAAGGTCTTTCAGAAGTAATTTCATCGGTACCTTGTTACCTTCGTAACGACTTGGGTCGTAGTTCGTATTCGCTGAGATAGTTTGGTCGATAAACTTCTGCATGATACCCACAAGTTGCAGGTACCCATCGTTTGAAGGGATATCCCAAAGTAGCTCGTATTGGTCTCTTAATGTTTCGTACTCAGGTACTACTTGTTTAAGTACCCCGTCTTTACTCGACTTGATACTGATAAACCCACGTGGTGGCTCGATACCGTTAGTCGCATTTGAAATCTGAGACGATGTCTCTGATGGCATTAATGCAGATAGGGTGGAGTTACGCAGACCATGCGTCTTAATCTCTTCACGTAGCGCATCCCAATCGTAATGAAGCGGTTCATTACACACGCTATCAAGATCTTTCTTGTAGCTGTCTATTGGCATGATACCTTGCGAGTACGTGGTTTCGTTAAACTTAGGACACGCACCTTTTTCTTTCGCTAGGTTGTTCGACGCTTTCAGTAGATAGTACTGCATTGCTTCAAACGTACGATGAACTAGACCGTTCGCACTGTGATCTGAATACTTAACGCCATTTTTAGCTAGGTAGTATGCAAAGTTGATAACGCCCACACCCAGTGTACGGCGGCCCATAGTTGCATTGTAAGCAGCCGGAACAGGGTAGTCTTGATAATCAAGTAGGTTATCTAGCGCGCGTACCGCAAGGTCAGCAAGTTCTTCAAACTCATCAACAGATTTAATGGCACCTAAGTTAAACGCGGATAGCGTACAAAGGGCAATTTCGCCGTTTTCATCATTAACGTGCTGAAGTGGCTTAGTCGGTAGTGCAATTTCAAGACACAGGTTGCTTTGACGAACTGGTGCAACTTCAGGGTTAAACGGGCTGTGTGTATTACAATGGTCTACGTTTTGAAGATAGATACGACCGGTGCTCGCACGCTCTTGCATGAACAAGCTAAACAACTCCATGGCTTTGATTTGCTTTTTGCGAATGCTGTCGTCGTTTTCATATTTTACGTACAGTTCTTCGAATTTCTCTTGATCAGCGAAGAACGCATCGTAAAGACCAGGTACATCAGACGGGCTAAATAATGAAATGTAGCCATCTTTCATCATGCGCTGGTACATTAGCTTATTGAACTGAACACCGTAATCTAGGTGACGTACACGGTTTTCTTCAACACCACGGTTGTTCTTAAGAACCAACAGCGATTCAACTTCCATATGCCAGATAGGGTAGAACAACGTAGCCGCGCCACCGCGCACACCACCTTGTGAACAGCTTTTTACGGCAGTTTGGAAGTACTTGTAAAATGGGATACAACCGGTGTGGAACGCTTCACCACCGCGAATTGGGCTACCCAGCGCGCGAATGCGGCCCGCATTTACACCAATACCGGCACGTTGACTTACGTATTTTACGATAGCACTTGCTGTTGCATTGATAGAGTCTAGGCTATCACCGGTTTCAATCAGTACGCATGAACTGAACTGACGGGTTGGCGTGCGCACACCTGCCATGATTGGCGTAGGTAGCGATAGCTTGAATGTTGAAGCAGCATCGTAAAAGCGACGGATATAGTCCATTCGTGTTGCTTTGTCATAATTCGCAAAAAGACACGCTGCCACTAAAATATATAAGAACTGCGCACTTTCGTATATTTCACCTGTAACACGGTTTTGGACCAGATACTTACCTTCTAGCTGCTTCACTGCCGCATAGCTGAAGTTCATATCGCGCCAATGGTCGATGTAAGTGTCCATTTCAGCAAATTCTTCTGGGGTGTAGTCTTCAAGCAAGTGCTTGTCGTACTTACCCATATCAACCATCTTTCCAACGTGTTCAAACAGCGCTGGCGGCTCAAACTGTCCGTAGGCTTTTTTGCGAAGGTGGAAGATAGCTAAACGCGCAGCCAAGTACTGATAATCTGGCGCATCGGTTGAGATCAGGTCAGCCGCTGACTTAATCAGTGTTTCGTGGATCTCGCTGGTATTGATACCGTCATAGAACTGAATTTGTGCTTTTATTTCAACTTGTGAAACAGAAACATTGTTAAGTCCTTTGGCTGCCCATGTAACGACTTTGTGGATCTTTTCTAAGTCGATGGACTCTTTTTCACCGTTGCGTTTGGTGACGAATAAGTTGTTGTTCATGTTACTGGCCGTTTGTCTGTTAGCGCTTGATGCGTGGGCTATGTAATGCCCATTTTCGTTTTAATTTATTTACGTGACGCTGTTATGCTAATTGGCTCACGCCAGGTAACAACACACACGAAAGCGGCCTAAACCGATACTTATAAAGTATAAAGTAGAGACTGCTTTTTAAATTCTTTTACTGCTTTTATCTTTCAGCGAGATTGATATCGCGTTAATTAAATGAATAACTTCATTTGCTTTTTTGTGCGATCGGGCGATCCCGATTTCTACGGTTGGGATCCCGTGCTGAACTAAACACAAGATAGTGAGGTTTGACCCGTAATGCAACCCAATATCTGGTGGTATTTCAAGCACTCAAGCTGGCATGAAATTTATGTTAGTAACAACTAACTTTTTAGCGTTCTACAAGCGTAAAATATCGGGATTGCAAGCCTTTTAAATAAAATCTTCGCGATAAAAATTAATTTATTCTTAGAATTTTATTTTTAGATAAACACGATATATGGTGTTTAAAATATCATCGCAACCCAATATATAGTGTTAATTTAGTTTTGCGCGACTGTATATAGTAAGTAGTTAACGTCTACATTATTAGACGAAAGATAAAAGCCTTGGGAAATCGGGTCCATATGCAAGCCTGTCATGTCTCTTGGTAAAAGACCGGCTTGATCTGTCATTGCCATAAGCTCTGAAGGCTTAATGAACTTACTGTGATCGTGCGTCCCTTTAGGTACCAATTTAAGTACATATTCAGCGCCCACTATGCCCATTAAGTAGGACTTTATGTTCCTATTTAGCGTAGAAAAGAAAACGTGACCACCCGGTTTAACTAATTTAGCGCAGGCCATAACCACAGATGCAGGGTCTGGTACGTGCTCTAACATTTCCATACAGGTTACTACGTCAAATTTCGCTTCATTCGCTTCTGCAAATGCTTCGGCGGTCGAGCACACATAGTCAACCTTTACGCCCGATTCTAAACCGTGCAATTTAGCTACTTCTAACGAGGCTTCAGCCATATCCAGACCCGTCACCTTAGCGCCCGCTCGCGCCATTGACTCTGCTAAAATACCGCCACCACAGCCAATATCAACCACCTGTTTATCGAAAAGGCCTTCACTATGTTGATTGATAAAGTCTAAGCGAAGGGGGTTAATAAGGTGCAATGGTTTAAACTCACCCTCTGGATCCCACCAGCGAGAGGCAAGCTCGGAAAACTTGTTTATTTCTTGTTGATCTACATTCGTCATGGCTAAAACAATCCTTAAACTATCTCTTCTTAAGATATCGCAAATTGGGTTTGTGTTTTACTGTTTTTAAACAGAATTAGCCTTTTTATAGGACTGGGTGAGCGAAAAATAATCGCTTGTCTTTTTGTTGATTAATAAGCGTAATTAAGCGCTACATAATTCTGTCATCAAGTGGTACACTCGAAGCACGATTATGACCCACATAATAACAATAGTGCGCGCCCATGCCTCGCTTTAACATTGATGTAAGGTGAGGTAGTGGATAACGCAGAACAAACCAAAATAAAGGGATTAAGCAGTTTATGTCTGATAACGCTAAAGAAATCCTCCCCGTTAATATTGAGGAAGAGTTAAAGAACTCCTACCTCGATTACGCGATGAGCGTTATTGTCGGGCGAGCCTTGCCTGATGTAAGAGATGGCTTGAAGCCAGTGCACCGTCGTGTGCTGTTCGCAATGAACGAACTTAAAAACGACTTTAACAAGCCATACAAAAAATCTGCCCGTGTGGTAGGTGACGTAATTGGTAAATATCACCCTCACGGTGACTCTGCAGTTTACGACACTATTGTTCGTATGGCTCAGCCGTTCTCACTTCGCTACATGCTCGTAGATGGGCAAGGTAACTTCGGCTCTGTCGACGGCGATTCTGCAGCGGCAATGCGTTACACCGAAGTTCGCATGGCTAAAATCGCTCACGAACTTCTTGCCGACTTAGATAAGGAAACCGTTGATTTTGTGCCTAACTATGACGGCACAGAATATATTCCTGAGGTATTACCTACCAAAGTACCAAACCTCCTAGTAAACGGTTCTTCAGGTATTGCAGTTGGTATGGCAACGAACATTCCACCGCATAACCTCACTGAAGTGATTAATGGCTGTGTTGCGCTAATCCAAGACCCATCAATTACGATTGATGACCTGATGACGCATATACCGGGGCCAGATTTCCCAACAGCGGCAATGATCAGCGGTCGTAAAGGCATTGAAGATGCGTACCGCACTGGTCGTGGTAAAATTTACCTTCGCGCTAAGGCGGAAATAGAGACCGATGCAAACGGCAAAGAAACTATTGTTGTTAACGAAATTCCTTACCAGGTCAATAAAGCGCGTCTTATCGAAAAGATTGCTGAACTGGTAAAAGAGAAGCGTATAGAAGGTGTTTCTGCACTGCGCGACGAGTCTGATAAAGACGGTATGCGTATTGTTATTGAGGTTAAACGCAACGAATCAGCAGAAGTACTGCTAAATCATTTATATGCCAATACCCAGCTTCAAACGGTATTTGGTATTAATATGGTTGCGTTAGACAACGGTCAGCCAAAAGTATTTAACCTTAAAGAAACCTTAGAATGCTTTATTCTTCACCGCCGTGAAGTGGTTACCCGCCGCACTGTATTTGAACTGCGTAAAGCCCGTGACCGTGCCCACATCCTTGAAGGTTTGGCCATTGCGCTTGCCAACATCGACCCAATTATCGAGTTGATTAAAGCATCACAAAGCCCGGCAGATGCGAAGAAGTCACTTGTTGCGCAAGGTTGGGATTTAGGCGACGTCTCTCAAATGCTAGAGCGTGCCGGTGATGACGCTGCACGCCCTGACTGGTTAATGCCTGAGTTTGGTATTCGTGACGGCAAGTACTACTTAACAGAGCAACAAGCGCAAGCTATTCTTGACCTTCGTTTACACAAGCTAACGGGTCTTGAGCATGAGAAGATCCTTGAAGAATACAAGCAGCTTCTTGAACTTATCGCTGAATTACTTCACATTCTAAATAGCCCTGAGCGTTTGATGGAAGTCATTCAAGAAGAGCTTGAAAAGATACGTGACGAGTTCGGCGACGAGCGTCGTACCGAAATTACCGCTGCAAGTCACGATATAGATATTGAAGACCTTATTGAGCAGGAAGACGTTGTTGTTACGCTTTCTCGCGAAGGCTATGTGAAATATCAGAAGCTGACGGATTACGAAGCGCAGCGCCGTGGTGGGCGAGGCAAATCGGCTACTAAGATGAAAGATGAAGATATCATCGAACGACTACTTGTGGCCAATACCCACGATCATATTTTATGCTTCTCAACCCGTGGTCGCTTATATTGGTTGAAAGTGTATCAATTGCCATTTGCAAGCCGAAATGCTCGTGGACGTCCAATTGTGAATATTCTTCCATTAGAAGATAACGAGCGTATTACCGCTATTCTTCCAATTAAAGAGTTTGAAGAAGGCAAATATGTACTGATGGCAACAGCCAACGGTACAGTGAAGAAAACCGACCTAAGCCTATATTCTCGCCCACGTTCAAGCGGTATTATTGCCGTAAACCTGAATGAAGGTGATGAGCTTATTGGTGTTGATATCACCCATGGTGATGATGACATCATGCTGTTTTCTGACGCAGGTAAAGTGGTTCGCTTTAACGAAAAGCTTCGCGACAGTGAAACGGGCGAAGTAAAACGCGATCCTGAAACCGGTGAAGAGCTATTAGCACTACGTCCAATGGGACGTACCGCAACCGGTGTTCGCGGTATTCGTCTTCAGGACGGTCAAAAAGTGGTATCACTGATTGTTCCAAAAGGTGATGGGCCTGTTTTGACTGCGACGGAAAACGGATTTGGTAAGCGTACGCCACTTGAAGATTACCCAGCGAAGAGCCGTGCAACACAGGGTGTTGTATCAATTAAGGTGTCTGAGCGTAACGGTAAAGTAGTCGGTGCGGTTCAAGTAGACGAAACCAATGAAATTATGCTTATTAGTGACCAAGGCACACTGGTTCGTACCCGTGTAGGCGAAGTATCAGTAGTAGGCCGTAATACGCAGGGCGTTCGCTTAATACGTACAGTAGAAGGCGAGCACGTTGTAGGTTTACAACGCATTGAAGAAGTAGAAGAGTTACAAGCCTTTGATGAAGACGGTAACTTGATTATTCCTGAAGATGCATCAGAACAAGCAGAAACTGCTGTTCAAGAGCAAGATAACGCCGCAGAAGACGGTGAAGGCTCAACGACAGAAGAGTAGGGGTAGCGCGCTCGCGTTAGGTGTAGCGCATTATCAGTGTTCTTTCAAACAAGCGGCTTTTGCCGCTTGTTTACCTAATAGACCACGAAACAGTGTAAAAATCGTGCGTTAAACGGTAATTATTTACAGGTGTTGAAAAACGCGATGAAAGAAGTTTTTAACTTTAGTGCGGGCCCGGCAATGCTTCCAAAAGAAGTAATGGAACAGGCTCAGTCAGAATTTACAAATTGGCGCGACTTAGGCTGCTCTGTGATGGAAGTCAGTCACCGCGGCAAAGACTTCATTGAAATAGCAGCGAAAGCGGAACAAGATCTTCGCGATCTTCTCTCTATACCCGCTAACTACCATGTGTTATTCACACATGGTGGCGGGCGGGGGCAGTTTGCCGCCGTGCCCCTCAATCTATCAAACCCAAATGATACCAGTCTTCACCTAGTGAGCGGCTCGTGGTCTAAAGGCGCTGTTAGCGAGGCAGAAAAGTACAACAACGCAGTGGTAGTTGGCAACGTATCTGAAAAAGATGGGCTTCACTACATTGCGCCACCACAACTCACTGATATTGACCAATCTGCGGCCTACTATCACTTCTGTCCAAACGAAACGGTAGACGGCATCGCTTATGACTGGCTGCCAGAGTCTGGCAAAGTACCGCTTGTTTCTGACATGTCTTCTACTATCTTGTCCCAACCATTGGATGTGGCTAAGCATGGTGTCATTTACGCTGGCGCACAAAAAAATATCGGTCCAAGTGGTTTGTCTGTAGTAATTGTACGTGAAGACCTTGTGGGTAAAGCGCGCAAGGAAACCCCTTCAATCTTCGACTATTCACTAGCGGCAAAGTCAGATTCTATGTACAACACGCCGCCTACTTTCTCGTGGTACTTAGCAGGGTTAGTGTTTGAATGGCTAAAAGAGAAGGGCGGTGTTGATGCAATGGCGAAGCGCAATGCCGAGAAGGCTGCACTTTTATATTCTGCTATCGATAGCTCTGACTTCTACTCAAGTAAAGTACACCCAGACAATCGTTCAAAGATGAATGTACCGTTTCATTTAGCTGACCCTGAGCTAGATAGCCTATTCTTGAAACAATCTCAGGAAGCGGGTTTGCTTGCACTGAAGGGGCACCGCTCGGTAGGGGGCATGCGTGCCAGTATTTATAACGCAATGCCAGTAGAAGGTATTGTTGCGCTTGTTGAATTTATGCGCGAATTTGAAAGAGTGAATGGATAAAATGGAGCAGTTAACATTAGACCCGATTGTAAAAGTATCGGGAGAGGTCAATGTACCTGGTTCAAAAAGTCTGTCTAACCGCGCACTACTTCTAGCCGCGTTAGCAGAGGGTGAAACTGAACTGACCAATTTGCTCGATAGCGAAGACATTGAGCATATGCTAAATGCCCTGACTAAGTTGGGAATAAACTATCGTCTTAGTGAAGATAAAACCCAATGTGTGGTGCAGGGAAACGGCGGTGCATTTAATGTGGCCGAACCCCTTGAGCTTTTTTTAGGTAATGCCGGAACAGCTATGCGTCCTTTGTGCGCAGCGCTAGCTGCAAGTAATGTAGATACTGTGCTAACCGGTGAGCCGCGCATGGAAGAGCGCCCAATTGGTGATTTGGTAGATGCACTGCGTGAGGCACAAGCTGACGTTACCTACTTAAAAAACGAAGGTTATCCACCGCTACAAATTAAGGGCAAGACCTTAAACGGCGGTGAAATGTCGGTGGATGGCAGTGTATCAAGTCAGTTTCTAACTGCGCTTTTAATGGCGGCTCCGCTTTTTTCTGGTGATGTTACTATCCGCATTAAAGGCGAATTAGTGTCTAAACCGTATATCGATATTACGTTAGACACCATGGCAAAGTTTGGCGTGTCGGTAGACAACGACAACTATCAAACGTTTACCGTTTCTGGTGATGCTAAGTACGTTACCCCCGGTAAATTTATGGTAGAAGGCGATGCATCGTCTGCATCTTACTTCCTTGCAGCGGGCGCTATTAAAGGCGGCACGGTACGCGTAACCGGAATCGGTCAAAATAGCATTCAAGGTGACATTCGCTTTGCAGATGTGCTTGAAGCGATGGGCGCAAAAGTAGTCTGGAACGATGAATATGTGGAAGTCACCGGCGCACCGCTTAAAGGGGTAAATATGGATATGAACCATATTCCTGATGCGGCCATGACCATTGCGACTACAGCGCTGTTTGCCGAAGGTCCAACCACCATGACAAACATCTATAACTGGCGCGTTAAAGAAACCGACCGTTTAGCTGCTATGTCTGCAGAGTTACAAAAGTTAGGGGCTAAGGTGGAAGAGGGCCATGACTACATCACTGTGTGGCCAACTGACTCGCTGAAACACGCAGAAATAGATACGTATAACGACCATCGTATTGCCATGTGCTTTTCGTTAGTTGCGCTTAGCGATACGCCTGTGACGATTAACGACCCAGGTTGTACGCGCAAAACCTTCCCTGACTACTTTACGCGCTTTAAAACATTATATAGCGCGTAAATACACCGCTTAAATATAATACCCATCGAATAAACTTTGGTCAGTCGATGGGTTGATCTATATCAGCATTAGCCAAATGTACAATGCCACCTACGCTAGGTGGCATTGCTTATCTTGCACTAAAGCGTATAATTACGCGCGATTTTTTAGTAATTTAAACGATGGAGCAGGTATGCATTCCACACCCGTAGTCACGGTTGACGGTCCTAGTGGTGCTGGCAAGGGTACGTTAAGTAGCTTGTTAGCAAAGAAATTAGGGTGGCACTTTCTTGATAGCGGTGCAATTTACCGCGTATTGGCAGTAGCTGCACTCCACCACGACCTACCGTGTGATGATGAAGAATGTGTTGTTCCTCTAGCAACCGGTCTTGATGTGAGTTTCGAGACGAATGGCGATTCAACGCGCATTATTCTGGAAGGCGAAGATGTCACAGACGATATTCGCACAGAAGAAGTCGGTGCTGTGGCTTCTAAAGTAGCTGCGCTACCGCGTGTACGTGAAGCTTTATTGCGCAGACAGCGCGCTTTTCAACAAGATCCAGGTCTTGTTGCAGATGGCCGCGACATGGGCACGGTAGTATTTCCAGATGCGCCGGTAAAGATTTTTCTTACCGCTAGCGCAGAAGCCCGTGCTGAGCGCCGTTATAGCCAGTTGAAAGCAAAGGGCATGGATGTTAATATTGCGCGCCTTTTAACCGATATCAAGGCAAGAGACGAGCGCGATACTCAACGTGCAGTGGCTCCACTGGTACCGGCACAAGATGCAGTAATTATAGATTCAACGGACTTGGACATTGACCAAGTCTTTGAAAAAGCGATGGATATTATTTCCTCACGCCTTTAATGACGAGAGCTGATCGCATCCAAAGCAGTGTTGCTACAGGAAGTGGCGACTAAATTTAATAACCCCGCGTTATCCGGATAAGAAGCGTGGATATCAACTTAAAAGTTTATTTGAGACTTATGACTGAAAATTTTGCACAACTTTTTGAAGAAAGCTTACAAGAACTAGAAACACGTCCTGGTTCAATTGTAAAAGGTACTGTTGTTTCTATCGACAAAGACATCGTTCTTGTTGATGCAGGCTTGAAATCAGAAAGTGCTATCCCAGCTGACCAATTTAAAAACGCTGAAGGCGAATTAGAAATCGCTATCGGTGACCAAGTAGACGTAGCACTAGATGCAGTTGAAGATGGTTTCGGTGAAACTATCCTTTCTCGCGAAAAAGCGAAGCGTCACGAAGCGTGGGTTGAGCTGGAAAAAGCTTACGATGATAAAGCGACTATTAAAGGCGTTATCAACGGTAAAGTTAAAGGCGGTTTCACTGTTGAAGTTAACAGTGTACGCGCGTTCCTTCCTGGTTCACTAGTTGACGTACGTCCAGTACGTGACACTACACACCTTGAAGGCAAAGAGCTTGAATTTAAAGTTATCAAGCTAGACGCTAAGCGTAACAACGTTGTTGTTTCTCGTCGTGCAGTTATCGAAGCAGAAAGCAGCGCAGAGCGCGAAACGCTTCTTGCTAACCTTGAAGAAGGTCACGAAATCAAGGGTATCGTTAAGAACCTTACCGATTACGGTGCGTTCGTTGACCTTGGTGGCGTAGACGGTCTTCTACACATCACTGATATGGCTTGGAAGCGCGTTAAGCACCCAAGTGAAATCGTGAATGTTGGTGACGAAATCAACGTTAAAGTACTTAAGTTCGACAAAGAGAAGCAGCGCGTTTCTCTTGGTATGAAGCAAATGGGCAACGATCCATGGCAAGAAATTGCGTCTCGTTACCCAGAAGGTACTAAGATCAACGGTCAGGTTACTAACCTAACTGATTACGGTTGCTTCGTAGAAATCGAAGACGGCGTAGAAGGTCTTGTACACGTTTCTGAAATGGACTGGACTAACAAGAACATCCACCCATCTAAAGTTGTTAACCTAGGTGACACTGTAGATGTAATGGTTCTTGAAATTGACGAAGAGCGTCGTCGTATTTCTCTAGGTCTTAAGCAATGTATTGCTAACCCTTGGGAAACATTTGCTGAGTCACACGAAAAAGGTGACAAAGTGTCTGGTAAGATCAAGTCAATCACTGACTTTGGTATCTTCATCGGTCTTGACGGCGGCATCGACGGTCTAGTTCACCTTTCTGACATCAGCTGGAACAAGTCTGGTGAAGACGCGGTTCGCGACTACAAGAAAGGCGACGAAATCTCTGCTGTTGTACTACAAGTCGACCCAGAGCGTGAGCGTATCTCGCTTGGCGTTAAGCAAATCGAAGAAGATCCTTTCAACAAGTATCTGACAGATAACAAGAAAGGTGCTATCGTTACTGGTACAGTAACAGCAGTTGATGCGAAAGGCGTTACTGTAAACCTAGCTGAAGAAGTTGACGGCTACATCCGTGTTGCAGATCTAGCTGTAGAGCGTGTTGAAGACGCAACAGAAGTAGCAAGCGTTGGTGATAGCATCGAAGCGAAGTTTATGGGCGTTGACCGTAAGAACCGCACTGTTAACCTATCTGTTAGAGCGAAAGATCAGGCTGACGAAAAAGAAGCTATCGACAAAGTTAACCAGCAAGAAGATGTTGGTTTCGCTAACGCGATGGCAGAAGCATTTAAAGCTGCTAAAGGCGAATAATGCTTTTGTGGGTGTGCACACGCACACCCTATTCGCGATAGCTGTTTAAACAATAATATTGACAATGAGGTTAAACATGACCAAGTCTGAATTAATTGAACGGCTCGCGGATCAAGCGCGTCATATTCCGGCGAAAGAACTCGAACTGGCAATTAAAGAACTTCTAGAACAAATGGCGCAAACACTTCAAAAGGGTGAGCGTATTGAAATTAGAGGTTTTGGTAGCTTTTCGCTTCACTACCGCGCACCTCGCGTAGGTAGAAACCCTAAAACGGGTGAAACCGTAAAGCTAGACGGTAAGTATGTACCGCACTTTAAGCCTGGTAAGGAACTTCGCGAAAGGGTAGACGCCTCAATCGCATAATGCATTTTAAAAGCCGCTGGAAAGCGGCTTTTTTGTATCTAGCATTTGATGTTAGGTAAGCATAAGTGGATAAGTCAGTTCATTATTACGGTGCTATGTTTACGTTATAGTAAATATACTTTTGTTTAATTTTTAATGCCTATTGACCCCGGCTTTAATAGGGTTATATATTACTTGAATAACAAAAAACGGTATTCATGAAGTAATGTCAGCCGGCGATGAACAAGCAATAATAAAACAATACCAGCCGCTCATACGTGCTTTAATTCCTTATGAACAACAAAACAAACTGTTAGAAGGAATTAACAAGTTTTCGAAGCGACTCCCTAGTAGTGTCCGCAAAGTCGTGAAAGAAGAAGTGGTTCGCCTTACTTCATTAACCGATGCCCCCGCGGATAACTCGGCGTTCGCGCAATTCCCTGTGATGAAGTTTAAGCATTTCGGGGTGCAAATGCGCCTTGATAAAGTTGGCGCGCAAATACTCAAAAACGAAACGTCTCTTTACCAAGATAGATACACCGTTGGTGTGTTTGAGTCGGTCATGAACTCCGACTTCTACCAAAACCAAATAAAAAGAGAGCAGTTCAAAAAAATAGTCGATGCCTTTAATGTCGAAAGCCAGTCCTTTACTGACATAGACTTTGGCGACGACATCGCCATTCGACCTAACTTTACGATATCTTCACCCGACTTTGAGAAAGGCCGTCATTGCTCAATCAGTTCAATGTCACACAAAGGTATTTCTCTTGAAACGAAGAGGCCGCCGAATGCGTCGACCGGAGACATTTTAACGTTCACTGTTCCCGAAGTGAAAGGCTTAACAAAAGAGCCTACCGAAATAAAGCTTGAGCTGGAATCAGTAAAATATAACAAACATCTGGGAAAATATGAGTCATCATTCTCATTTCATGCTGATGTCGATGACACATTCATTGCTACGCTTAAACGCTATGTGGCAATAACTTCTTATAAACAGCCTTTGCAACGAGATTTAGAAATAGAGCGGGCTATGCAAGAGCTAGAGCGAGATCGCATTTTGGAAAATAGCCCATGGTTGCCCGTTTTTCTCGCGCCAGATAAGAAGTCGCTGAAACCGCTTATCGCGCTTTTTACTAAGGCCAATGTTGAACATAACAACGCAGAAAAGCTCCTGTCGAGTCTTCACGATAAACCCATTTTCGCAACGCTGGTTGAAGAGTTGCGTAGGTATAACGAAGCCTATGTATTTCACGGTAACATTAAGACCAAAAGTGGAAACGTTCAAATTACCGCCACACACCGTCAGCTTTTGGAACTTAAGCAGCTAAACGCACTGGTTTATTTACTGGTTAAGAGTGGCGATTTTATTTGTACCCACTGCCGTTTAGAAGGGGTCAATAGAGAAGATAAACAAAAAGCTTTCGCCATTCACGATATTGCCAGCAAGGAATTTGAGCAGCTTGCGCAAATCTCTCATGTCCTTTATTGCAAAGATGTTTCAGCTTACCTCACTAATCTAACGCTTTCGGCTAAGTGTGATTTTAAGCCCCTGTCGAAGACACTTAAGGCTAGTGGAAGTAACTGGCGTATTGACTATGTAATGGAAGAGGACTTGGACAGGCGAAGTGAAACCCGTTATGTCATTGATAAGCCCGCGTCGATAAAAGTAGGGTTACTTTCTTCTCTTGATGCCCGCGTGGCAGATTTAAGTGCCAGCGGTATGAAATTGATCGTACCGCCAAACAGCGAGTTACAAAAAGAAATACGGGTATCGGTACCGGAACTTAAAATAAAAGGCGAAAAATACAAAGTCGTTCATTACCAGGCTGACACCGGCACGGTAAGACTTTGCCTTATGGAAGACACCCGTAAAGCTAAAGTAGGTTCTAATGTTGATCTCATGGTGGAAGAGAACACAGCGTATTTCAAAGTGCGAGATATAGCACGTATTCAGCGTGCCACGCATCGCTATATTTGGGAACTTGCGGTAAGGCACATGCCTTCGCTGTCGGTACTGTGTGTTATGAACCGATTTACATTGGACAGGTTGAAAACCGTGTATCAAAGCGACACCTCAGACGACCTGTATCCGTTTTCTCGTACTCAAAATATTATCCCTCTGCACGGTTTCTTTGCCGACAAGGCACAGGCAAAGCCAAAGTCTCAAATCCTTGAAGGCATGTTTAAAGAGACGTCAAACCAAGCATTAGTGGTTCATTGCGTGCGAAAGAGTGATAACAGACTAGTTTACATTAAAGAGCGGGATTTTCTGTTTTCTCGCCTACGGACCCAAATAAAAACCCAGTTAGACGAAGGAAAAATACAACTTAGTGCAACCGATGTTACCGCTATTCGCTGTCACGGCGCGATTACGCCACTAACGAAGAAACGGCTGGCTCAGCTTTCTAAAATTGACAAAGCCATGTACGACAAGCTTGAAACCATGCAGGCAGGCTATACACACTGCATATTTATTACTAACATGTCTGCACTGCATCACGACTTAGTTGTCGATAACCTTATCGCAAAACCTCAGCGTCAAGAACTCGAAGGCGACGGAGCGGCTTAAACGCAAATCCCTCACGCTTTTTGTGTTATCTCTTTTAGCATTTTGCTATTCTTATCAGTAAATCAATAAAAAAGGGTTTAGTGTTGAAAGGGATCCTAGCATTTCTCATTATTTTGGTATTGCTTGCCATAGCGTTTGTGGTTGGTTCTCAAAATGAAGCGCAAGTAACGGTAAATTACCTGATTGCACAAGCAAACTTACGTTTATCTACGGTTATCGCGATTACACTCTCTATTGGCGTGGGTATTGGCATTTTGATCATGCTGGTAAGTTGGCTGCGATTACGCGTACAACTTATGTCAGCTCAATCTAAAATACAGAGTTTGGAACAAGAACACTAATGCTCGAACTGCTGTTTCTTCTTTTGCCTGTCGCGGCAGGATACGGCTGGATAATGGGCCGAAATAGTGTCCGTCAAGCGCAGCGCAAACAGTCGAGCATCCTTTCTAAGCACTATTATAAAGGCTTAAATTTCCTACTGTCAGATCAGCCGGATAAAGCGGTAGACACGTTAATCAAAATGATTAACGTGAATAGCGATACGGTAGAGACCCATATTGCGATGGGAAGCTTCTTTCGTCACCGTGGAGAGATTGACCGCGCGATAAAAGTTCATCAGAACTTAGTAAGCCGAGACGAGCTTCAACCAGCTCAGCGTGAAAACGCGCTAAGAGAGCTTGGTCACGATTATACCCAAGCCGGGTTTCTCGAAAGAGCAGAAAACGCCTTCCTTCAGCTATTAAACAGCGAAAAGCACTACCTCGTTGCCCAACAGCAATTATTCAGCATTTACCAAACCACCAAAGAGTGGGAACGAGCGATAGAACTTGCCGAGCGTATGGTGCAATGTCATGGCGACAATGACGATGTATGTGAACGTTTAGCGCATTTTTATTGCGAACAGGCAGCGGTCGAGCTTAAAAACGAAAGCCAAGGGGCCGCATTAACCCTATTGCAAAAAGCGGTAAACGCCGATGAGCATGCCGTTAGGCCGTGGTTAATGCTAGGCGACATTGCCCTTGAGCAAAAACGATTTACTGACGCGAATGCCTATTTCACGCAAGTTGCAGAGCGCGATATTAACTGGTTCAGCGAAGCTGTGCCGAGTCTTGAAAAAATCGCGGAAGAAACCGACGACTGGGATAGCTTTCAGAAAAACTTGGAAGCCCATTGGCAAGAGTGCGCCACCTCATACCTTGCTATGGTAGATGTGCTGATGAAGCGTGGTGAAACAGCGCAAGCTGCAGAGTATTTACTTGAACAGCTTCGCAAGAGGCCTACTATGCGAGGCTTTAAAACGCTAATGGGCCTTTACATCGACCAGTTAACAGATCAAACCACGGCAGACAGCCTGCGTTTGTTAAAAGAATTAGTAGAAAAGCAAATGTTGCAGCGGCCTAAATACCGCTGTGGAAGCTGTGGATTTTCAGGTCGAAAATTATACTGGCTTTGCCCGAGCTGTAAAAAATGGGGCGTAGTGAAACCAATTAAAGGGCTAGACGGAGAATAAAAAGACATGCATGACCCACGCGTTATTGTTGCTTTAGATTATGACAATAAAGACACTGCCTTGGAGTTTGTGGATAAATTAGACCCAAGCTTGTGTAAGCTAAAAGTGGGCAAAGAAATGTTCACCTTATTCGGGCCAGAGTTTGTGAAGGCGCTTATCGCCAAAGGCTATGATGTTTTTCTCGATTTGAAATTTCATGATATCCCCAATACGGTAGCCAAAGCATGTAAAGCAGCGGCGGAGCTGGGTGTATGGATGGTAAACGTGCATGCTTCTGGCGGGTTGCCAATGATGCAAGCGGCTAAAGAAGCCATTGCAACAAGCAGCAACCCTCAAACCAAACTAATCGCGGTTACTGTACTCACCAGCATGGATGAGGCGCAGTTAGCTGATGTGGTAAGCGGCGTAACACCAGAACAACAAGTACTGCGCTTGGCGGCACTGACAGAAAAAGCAGGGCTAGACGGCATTGTTTGTTCAGCGCAAGAAGCCAGCGCGTTGCGTGAAAAACATAGCGACGACTTCCTATTAGTTACGCCAGGTATTCGCCCTGTAGGCGCTGACGCTGGCGACCAAAAACGTGTTATGACACCTCCTGATGCAATGAAAGCGGGCGTGAGCTATTTGGTAATGGGGCGGCCCATTACGAAAGCAGAAGACCCCATTGCGGTTTTAAAAGCGGTGAACGCCTCGCTTAATGGCTGATACCGTCAATGTATTGGTATGTTTAGTGCGCTAGAGCTAGATTAGCGGTGCGTTTACAAGCATGGCTTTGTTGATAACGTATCTAAATACAAAACTGCAGGCTAAAACAAAAAAGCTCGGACGAGTCTTCACTGTCCGAGCTTTTTTATAAATTTAACGTGTTACTTTTTTGGCTTACTCGCCTTTAAGCGCAACGTCAGCAGGTGTGTAGGTTAGACCTAGCTCTTCACCAAGTGCGTCAACAACGGCTTTATAGGTTACTTTACCTTCGTGAACATTTAGGCCGTTAAGCAAGTGCTTGTCTTCAAGCATGGCTTTCGCTGGGCCTTTGTTTGCTAGGGCTAAGCCGAATGGCAGGGTCGCATTGTTAAGTGCCATTGTAGAAGTACGCGCTACGCCGCCTGGCATGTTCGCTACACAGTAGTGAACAACATCATCTACAATGTAAACTGGGTCTTGGTGCGTAGTGGCCTTAGACGTCTCAAAACAGCCGCCTTGGTCAATGGCAACATCTACAAGCACAGAGCCAGGCTTCATCGCTTTAATTTGCTCACGAGTAAGAAGCTTGGGTGCAGCTGCACCAGGGATAAGAACAGCACCAACAACAAGGTCAGCTTTTGATGAATAGTGCTCGATAGCATCAACAGTTGAATATACCGTTTTTACTTGGCCGTTAAAGATATCGTCGAGTTGACGTAGGCGAGGAAGTGAACGGTCCAAAATAGTGACGTCTGCACCAAGGCCAAGCGCCATCTTAGCCGCGTTTGTACCTACAACACCGCCACCAATTACCAATACTTTACCTGGTGCAACACCTGGTACGCCACCAAGTAGCGTACCGCTTCCGCCGTGCGCTTTTTCTAAATAATGCGCGCCCGCTTGTACTGACATACGGCCAGCAACTTCACTCATAGGCGCAAGTAACGGCAGGCCATTGCGATCGTCAGTCACAGTTTCATAAGCAATACAGGTCGCACCTGATTCAACAAGAAGTTGGGTTTGCGTTGGATCTGGCGCAAGGTGAAGGTACGTGTAAAGCGTTTGGCCTTTTCGAAGCATCTTACATTCATTAGGCTGTGGCTCTTTTACTTTCACAATCATTTCTGCTTCAGCAAACACTTGTTCTGCGGTAGATGCAATAGCAGCGCCTGCTTCTACATACATTTCATCAGTGAAACCAATGGCATCACCGGCGTTGGTTTCTACCAAAACGCTATGACCATGGCTAACGAACTCTTTTACAGCTGCTGGCGTTAGGCCAACACGATATTCGTGGTTTTTAATCTCTTTTGGTACACCAACTAACATGTATAGTCCTCAGTTATATAATGAGCTTCTAATTGGCTCTGGTTGAACTTAGTTTTAGCGATTGAAGGTCGCCTAGACCTATAAATAATTACGCTGAGTATACGGCATAAAAAAACGAACTATCTGCTGAAAATTGAGCGTGCTTGAAATATAATTTGGTAAAATTGCAATATTAAGAAACATAATATGTTGGTAAAGACCCCTAAACACCTTGACCGAATAGACAGGAATATCTTGGTGCAGCTGCAAAAAAACGGCCGTATTTCTAACGTAGAACTGGCTAAAGAAGTAGGTTTAAGCCCAAGCCCTTGTCTTGAAAGAGTGAAGCGATTAGAGGCACAAGGCTACATTAAAGGCTATCACGCGGTGGTTAATCCTGAAATGCTAGGTGCTGCCATGCTGGTATTTGTAGAGATAACATTGACGAAAACCTCGGTCGATATCTTTGCAGAATTTTCTGCTGCGGTGAAACAACACGACGATATACAAGAGTGTCATTTGGTATCGGGTGACTTCGATTTTCTACTAAAAGCGCGCGTTGCTGATATGGGGAGCTATCGAAAATTGTTGGGCGATACGTTATTGCGCTTACCGGGGGTAAGTGAGTCGCGTACGTATGTGGTTATGGAAGAAGTGAAAAGTACGTCGTCTTTACGCATTAATTTGAAGTAATGAAAGCATGGCTCAATCATGTGGTTTTGTGGTAGGCTGTGCAAAAATACAGTGTTTGTGTTTAATCAAGGGAAAAGTGATTAGCACAAGTGAAAGGGTAGGGGGCAAGGAAACATATTTAACTGTGTACTCAGTCACTTACCAAAAGTAGATAAATAATAACTATGTAGGGATAGCAAGGGGTTCGCTAAGCTCTTTGCTGCGTTTAGCGCAAGTGCTTTTAAAAGTAAATGCGATAGAAATTGAAGGTTTTTTAGGGTTATGGCGCGATTAACAGGGGTTCAGCGAGTGTGGGAAGCAGGCATGATTATCGCCTGTGTTTTCGCCTTCTTCTTATTGCTGGCACTAGCATCTTTTCATCCGGGCGACCCAGGTTGGAGTCAAGCGGGATTACAATTAGACGTTCACAACTGGGTTGGTGCAACCGGGGCGTGGGTAGCCGACTTGCTACTCTTTTCATTTGGTTTTCTTGCGTATTTGCTACCTTTTGGTTCAGCTTTTCTAGGTTGGTTCTTGTTCCAACATATCAAAGAGCTCGACGAATTCGACTATCTTACCATTGGCCTTCGTATTATCGGCGGTTTATTGATGGCCCTAGGTGCAACTGGTATCGCAAGTATTAACTTCGATGATATATACAATTTTTCTGCCGGGGGCTTTGTCGGCGACGTTATCAGCTCAGCTTTAGTCCCGTATTTTAATACGGCAGGTACCATATTATTGCTACTATGCTTTTTCTGTACCGGCTTTACACTACTAACGGGTATAAGCTGGCTCACTATAATCGATAGATTAGGTGAAGGTACATTGTGGCTGGGTCGTAAAACCCTTGCCGCACCGCAAAATTTACTTGCTCTGGAAATGCCGCGTTTAGCGCTTTCGAACAAATCAGCAAGTCAAAACGAACGAAGTGATAGTGCGGAACTGGATATAACCAGTATGCGTGCTGAACCCTTAGCCTCCAACGAGGGTAAATCTTCGCCGGTCAAAGAAAACGCCCCGGTGCGAAACGAGCCAACGTTCGGCATTGATACCGTTGAAGACGAACCGCCTTTCTATACCTACGATACGCCCGTTAATAGTGACGGTTCAGACAGCACGTCGAATAAGCCAACACAGGAACAAGCAAAGGAAGAGGAACCGCCAGAAAGTAAAAAGTCTGCATTTTCACTATCTGGTATGCGCGACGCTGTATCTGGCGGCCTAAAAGATAAAGTAGGTTTCGGTAAGTCTACCCCAGCGCCCGAGCAAGAGCCTGAAAGCACTGATAATGCTGACGCTCAACAAGGTGTACAGCAGAGCCCACATATTAACTTCGATGAATTAGAAGAGTTCGACGAAGACTTGCCTTATGAAACAGGTAGCAAGCCTGCAGCGTCTTCAAATAACGCTACGACTGCAGCTGATATAAATGAGCCTCAGCAAGTACCGTCGACACCTGCACCAAGTCAGAATGCTAATGAATTTGCACCGGCGGCTCTAGGGGCAAAGCCTGTAAAAGCAAAAGGTAGTCACGTTGATCCCACGCTTCCACCTATGCCTTCCTTCGACTTACTCGAACGCGCTGATAAGCATGAAAACCCCCTTACGCCAGAGGAAATAGAGGGTATTTCTCGCCTTGTTGAAGAAAAGCTTGCTGACTTCAACATTGAAGCAACGGTGGTGGGCGTCTACCCCGGCCCGGTTATTACCCGCTTCGAATTGGATTTAGCGCCTGGCGTAAAAGTAAGCAAGATTACCGGGCTTTCGAAAGATTTGGCCCGAGCAATGTCAGCCATTTCTGTGCGTGTGGTAGAAGTTATTCCTGGTAAATCGGTGATTGGTTTAGAGCTGCCAAACAAAAAGCGGGAAATGGTCCGCTTAAGTGAAGTCATAAGCTGTGATACGTTCCAAGCGAATAAGTCGCCGCTGACGATGGTGTTAGGTTCTGATATCTCAGGTAAGCCTGTGGTGGTTGATTTAGCTAAGATGCCCCACTTATTAGTTGCGGGAACCACAGGTTCAGGTAAGTCGGTTGGGGTCAATGTTATGATCTTAAGCCTACTGTATAAGAGCACGCCTGAAGATGTTCGTATGATCATGATCGACCCGAAAATGCTCGAGCTTTCTGTTTACGAAGGTATCCCTCATTTGCTTGCCGAAGTAGTTACCGACATGAAAGAAGCAGCAAATGCGCTGCGATGGTGTGTAGGGGAGATGGAACGCCGCTATCGCTTAATGAGCGCACTTGGTGTGCGTAACCTGAAAGGTTACAACGCCAAAGTTGAAGAGGCGATTGCTAACGGCACGCCCATAAAAGATCCGCTATGGAAGAATGAAGAAAGTATGGACGCAGAAGCGCCTGATTTAGCCAAGCTTCCGGCGATTGTTGTGGTGGTCGATGAATTTGCCGACATGATGATGATTGTGGGTAAAAAGGTAGAAGAACTGATTGCGCGTATTGCACAGAAAGCCCGAGCGGCCGGTATTCACCTTATTTTAGCTACACAGCGTCCTTCTGTTGACGTTATTACCGGCCTGATTAAAGCAAACATTCCAACTCGTTGTGCCTTCCAGGTTTCAAGTAAAATCGACTCTCGAACCATATTAGACCAACAAGGTGCTGAAACCTTGTTAGGTATGGGTGACATGCTATATTTGCCACCGGGAAGCCCAGTACCAACGCGAGTTCACGGTGCATTTGTGGATGACCACGAAGTACACGCTGTGGTTGCCGATTGGCAAAAGCGGGGCGAGCCAGAGTATATCGAAGAAATTCTAAATGGCGAGGCATCTGCCGAAGTACTTCTGCCGGGTGAGCAGCCAGAAGGTGAAGACCAAGAGTTTGATGCTTTCTACGACGAGGCTGTTGCATTTGTAACCGAAACGCGCCGAGCAAGCGTGTCTAGCGTACAGCGTAAATTTAGAATTGGTTACAACCGCGCTGCGCGATTAGTTGAACAAATGGAAATGAGTGGGGTCGTAAGTGCACAGGGGCACAACGGTAATCGCGAGGTACTCGCACCGCCTCCCCACAAAGATTAACAAACGGATTGAATAAATGAATAAAGCAGTTTCGGTTTATTTAGTAGGTGCGCTAACAACGCTTAGTATTGGGCTTAGTGTTAAAAGTGCCGTTGCGCAAAACACAGCGTCGAGCACCACTACTCAGATGGCAAGCGCTTCACAAAGCGCGCAAAGCCCAAGCGTTAACCTTGAGTTAAAAAGCTCGGCCAGCGCATCGCTACAGGCTTTACTTGGTAAAATGAAACAGTTTCGCGCAGGCTTCGAGCAAACCGTAGTCGATGCCCAGCAAAACGTAGTGCACGAGGCGCAAGGCACGCTAACAATGACGCGACCGAATAAACTGCGTTGGGAAACAACATTCCCTGATGAAACTTTATTAGTTGCCGATGGTGAAGCGGTTTGGAATGTGGATACCTTCGTAGAGCAAGTCACGGTACTATCACAAGCCAACGCGATTAAAGACAACCCTATCGTTTTGCTTACTTCTACGGACGAAGCGACCTGGTCGAAGTTTTCTATTAGCCAAATAAACAGTGGGATATCTGCTGGCAATTCGGCCAATGACGTCAATAGTGATACCGCCTTGCGAAGTTATCAAATCACGCCAAATGAAGAAGGCGGTCAAATTGTCACGCTTACTTTAACCTTCAATCAAGATAATGAGCTCGCTTCGCTTAATATGCTAGACGCGCAACAGCAAATCAGCACCTTAGTGTTTAATAATATTGAAACTCGCTTTCCAGTGCCAGCCGATACCTTCTCAGTTGAAATACCAGATAGCTACATAGTTGATGACCAGCGTTAATCAAGAATTTGCGCCGTTAGCGGCGCGTATGCGCCCTATCACCATAGAGCAGTACAGCGGGCAAGACCATTTGCTAGGAGAGGGTAAACCCCTTCGCAAAATGCTCGAAGCGGGCCACTGTCATTCAATGATTCTGTGGGGGCCGCCCGGCACTGGAAAAACCACCCTTGCAGAACTCATAGCTCAGTACACCAATGCCTCTGTCTTGCGCATTTCCGCCGTTACGTCTGGCGTAAAAGACATCAGAGCCGCCATGGATAAGGCTGAAGACAACGCAAGGTATAACCAGCGAACCCTTTTATTTGTAGACGAAGTTCACAGGTTTAATAAAAGCCAACAAGATGCCTTTCTTCCCTTTGTAGAGTCTGGGGTGGTCACCTTTATTGGCGCAACCACAGAAAATCCGTCGTTCGAATTAAATAAAGCGCTTTTATCTCGAGTACGTGTTTATGTGCTACAAACACTTGAACAACACGCGCTTTCTGAATTAGTCGATAGAGCATTAAGTGATACCGAAAAAGGTCTTGGCGACAGAGCCCTTGTTATTGATGATATAGCAAGAAACGCCCTTATAGATTTAAGCGGTGGTGATGCCCGGCGCCTTCTTACTTATTTAGAACTGGCCGCTGACTTCACAAGTGCTAACGAAATTACCGTTAGCGATATCGAGCATGCGGTAGGCCAGAAAGTTGCCAGTTACGACAATAAAGGCGACACCTTTTACGATTTAATCTCCGCTTTCCATAAGTCGGTAAGAGGCTCAGACCCAGATGCAGCTTTGTATTGGTACGCGAGAATATTAGACGGCGGCGGTGATGCGCTTTACGTCGGAAGGCGTCTACTTGCCATTGCCTCAGAAGATATTGGAAACGCAGACCCAAGGGCCATGCAGCTTTGTATAAACGCGTGGGATACATTTCACCGCGTGGGGCCCGCAGAGGGTGAGCGTGCTATCGCACAAGCAGCAGTATATTGTGCATTGGCAGCAAAAAGTAATGCAGTGTATATGGCGTTTAATGAAGCCAAAGCACTAGCGCGCAAAACCTCCGATGCCCAAGTTCCCATGCATTTACGTAATGCGCCCACGTCACTTATGAAAGAGTTAGGCCACGGTGATGGCTATCGTTATGCGCACAATGAACCCAATGCGTTTGCGGCGGGAGAGTCTTACTTTCCGGAAAGTCTTGAAGGAACGCGGCTTTATAACCCCAATGATCGCGGATTAGAAAAAGCCCTTAAAGCTAAACGAGAATTTCTCGACACACTTAATGCGAGAAGTCACAATAAAAGGTAAAGTGCAAAACTGTACAGTGACTTACCGCTAAAACGTGTATTAGTCAAAAAGGGTCACTTCAACAAACAACTCACTTTAAAAAAATGCGCTAGGGAGTTATTCGTGCCTCAAGGGTTAGCTTTGTACTGTTTTATTGCCGCTGGCGGGGCGACCGGCGCATGTTTACGTTATTTTGTTACTACAAGTGTAGATTCCTTATTTGGAAAACACATGCCGTTTGGTACACTAACGGTGAATGTGGTGGGGTCGTTTGCACTTGCGTTACTTTACGGCGTTATTGAACGTTATGACTTGAGCGACTCTCCATACCGTGCACTTATCGGCGTTGGGCTTTTAGGGGCTTTTACCACGTTCTCAACATTTTCCGTTGAAACCTTAACTTTATTAGAAAACGGGCTGTGGCTTAAAGCGGCAGCGAATGTATTTCTTAACGTTGGCGCCTGCTTGCTAGCTGGGTGGCTGGCCATTGAATTAATGAAAGGATAATTAGAAACACATGTTAGATCCAAAGTGTTTGCGAAGCGATATAGAACAAACAGCTAAGCGATTAGCTGCCCGTGGTTTTAACCTCGACGTAGCAGCTTTCAGTTCGCTTGAAGAAAAAAGAAAAACACTTCAGTCCAGAACACAGGATCTGCAAAACGAGCGTAATGTACGAAGTAAATCCATTGGCAAGGCAAAAGCGCAGGGTGAAGATATTGCGCCGCTTTTAGCTGAAGTGGGTAAACTTGGTGACGAGCTTGATGCCGCTAAAGCAGAGCTTAGCGAACTGTTAGAAGAAATTAATACCCTTACGCAAGGCATTCCTAATTTGCCGCATGAGTCGGTACCAGAAGGGAAAGACGAAGACGACAACGTTGAAATTTCCCGTTGGGGTGAGCCGCGTACGTTTGATTTTGAAGTAAAAGATCACGTAGACGTTGCTGAAGGCTTAAACAACGGCCTAGACTTCGCGACCGCGAGTAAGCTAACAGGCAGCCGCTTTGTGGTAATGCGTGGTGACATTGCTCGTTTAAACCGTGCGCTTGCTCAGTTCATGCTAGATACCCATACTCAAGAGCATGGCTATCAGGAAATGTATGTGCCTTATCTTGTCAATGCCGACAGCCTATACGGTACAGGTCAGTTGCCTAAGTTTGGTGAGGATCTATTCCACACTAAGCCAGCAACCGAAGAGGGGCAGGGGCTAAGTCTAATTCCAACGGCGGAAGTACCGCTAACAAACATCGCCCGTGATGAAATTTTAGATGCTAAAACGCTGCCTGTGAAAATGACGGCACACACACCGTGCTTCCGCTCAGAAGCGGGTTCGTACGGTCGTGACACCCGTGGTCTCATTCGTCAGCATCAGTTCGACAAAGTAGAGCTTGTACAACTAGTAAAACCGGAAGACAGCTTTGATGCGCTAGAAGCGCTGACAGGACACGCCGAAGTTATTCTTCAAAAGCTAGAATTGCCGTACCGTAAAGTATTGCTTTGTACTGGAGATATGGGCTTTGGCGCGTGCAAAACCTACGACCTTGAAGTATGGCTACCAGCACAAAATACTTATCGCGAAATCTCTTCATGCTCAAACATGCTGGATTTCCAAGCGCGACGTATGCAGGCAAGGTTCCGCAACCCTGAAACCAATAAAACTGAACTGCTACACACACTGAACGGTTCTGGTTTGGCAGTAGGGCGTACACTTGTTGCTATTTTAGAGAATAACCAACAGGCAGACGGAAGCATTACCATTCCGAAGGCCCTAGTGCCTTACATGGCTGGCCAAGAAGTGATTAAGGCGTAGAGCGCTTGATTGACGAAGCGTTCATTAGCCCCACTTGTAATCTGTAGACGTCCAAACAGTCAAGCAGATGATATCAAACGTATTACCGGCACCTAAGAAAGGTGTCGGTCATCTTACTTCCCTAACCTGTATAATATTTAATACTATTCCTCAATAGAGTCTAAAGAATTCTGCCAAAGCAACTAATAAACAAAATATATTCTATATATTCAAAATCTTATAAAAGATATTTAAATTAAAGAAAGTTGTTTCAAATTGTAAATGCGGTTAGTTTTTTAGCAAAATTTTCATATTTTTCATGCGCTAATGTCACTACTGACATTTCTTTACATATCTAATCCAATTGGATAATGTTACTTGCCGCGTAACAAAAATGAAATATCAAATTTCATACGCGCCTTAAAAATATTGATTAATGAATCAACAATTGCGTTTGGGGATAAGGGAAATGTCCATCTTGGAATTTCCGTTTCCTCAACAAAATTCCAGGGAACACACATGTTTAAAAAAAATCTTATTACCAATGCGTTGCGAAATGCGGCGTTGATTGGTCTTGTAGGATCACTTGCCTATCCAGCAATGGCACAAGAAAATGCACCAGATGAAGAAGCCGTCGAAAAAATTAAAGTAACTGGGTCACGCATTAAGCGAGCAGAGCTTTCGACACCAGCACCAATCGTTTCAGTAAGTGCAGAGGAAATAAAGCGCTTCGGTACTCCCGATTTAGGTAGTATTCTTGCTGAACTTCCTGCAATTGCTGCAGGCTCAACCCTAATTGGTAACAATAACGATAATGCCAATGCTGGGCTTAGTTCGCCAGATTTACGCTCTCTTGGCGAGAACAGAACCTTAACACTAGTTAACGGCAAACGTCACGTTGCGGGTTCACCATTTTCAAATGCGGTAGATACGGGCTCAATTCCTGCCGCTATGATCGAACGAATTGAAGTTATTACCGGTGGTGCGTCAGCTATTTATGGTTCTGATGCGGTATCAGGTGTTATTAACGTTATCTTAAGAGATGACTATGAAGGCCTAGAGTTTAGATTTGACGGTACTACCGATCTCGAAGGTGTTGGTAACAGAACTAACAACTTTAGTGCCCTATACGGTCACACGACTGACGACGGTAAAGGTAACATCACCTTCTTTGCAGAAAAGAACAACATAAACCAAGTTATGGAGCCTGATCTTCAACAGGCTGCCGCGTGGGGGACGATTGTAAACCCTGCAGATACAGGTGAAAACGATGGAATCGCAGATAGACTGCGTGTTCCGTTTGTTGGTTCAGAGATGATTAACCAGTTCGGCGTTATCAACCCATTTGGTGGAGGCCCTAGAATTACGTTTATGCCAGACGGCACACCTATGGACCAAGTATCTCGTCTAGAAACGAATAGCTTTGCGTTTGGTAGTTTCGACCAGCGTTATGACACAGTTTTCTTCGGTGAAGACTATGTTAACTACATCCCTGACCAAGAAACAGTTACGTTAGCAAGTACGTTCCGCTATGACATTACCGACAACGTACGATTTTATGGTGATGTTAAACACGTAGATAAGAAGATTGAGCAGCAATTCCAGCCTTCTTTCCGCTTTGGCGGTGTTTTTGTAGATGTCGAAGACAATGCATTCTTAGATGATTCTACGCGCTCACGTCTTCTTGATGGCGGCCAATCTGTGGTAGAAATGTCACGCTTCTTTACTGACATTGGTAATCGAACAGCGTCTAACGACCGTGAACTCTTCCGCTTCATCGGTGGCTTTGAAGGGTATTTCTCACTAAGCGACACCGAGTTCGACTACGACGTTTATTACACGCGAGGCGAAGTGTCGAACGTGCGTCGTACATTAAACGACTTAATTCCTACAAACTTCCTAGCGGCGCTTGATTCTGTAATTGACCCTGAAACTGGTCAAGCAGCGTGTCGTAGCCAGGTTCCCGAACTTCAGGGTGATGACTACGAGGACCCAGCGTTAGTAAACCCAGAAAACTGTGCACCGTTTAATCCATTTGGTTTCGGTCAAGCAAGCGCAGCTTCTGCAGACTTCATCGCTGGTGATGTGCAGCGCGAAGATGAAATCACTCAAGAAATGATTGGTGGAACACTGGCATTTGATTCTGCTGAATGGTTTGAACTTCCTGGTGGCCCGCTGGGTATCGCTTTGGGCTATGAATACCGTGAAGAAGAAGTTGAAACAACTACCGATGAATTAACGCAACAAGGCGTATTTACTAACGCTGCTACACCAAATTCCTTCGGTGGATATGATGTAAGTGAGTTCTTCGTTGAGCTTCGCTTACCTCTTCTTAGTGACGTTATGCTGGCAAAAGAGCTGTCACTTGATGCGGCATATCGTACAGCAGACTATTCACACGCGGGTAGTGCAGATGCATGGCAAGTAGGCTTTATGTGGGCGCCAATTGAAGATGTACGTATTCGCGGTACGGTAGGTGAAGCTGTTCGTGCGCCTAACGTGGACGAGGCATTTTCTCCTCAATCACCAGGTTTCGCAAATATCAACGACCCGTGTGATGCCGATAATATAAATGACGACCCAGATCGCGCGGCAAACTGCCTAGCACTGGGTATTCCTGCTGGTTTCGAAGCAAATGATAACGTAAGTATCGAAACACTATCTGGCGGTAACCCTGACTTGTTCTCTGAAAGTAGTGAATCAAAAACGGTTGGTGTAGTTTGGACGCCGGAGTTTTTAGAAAACTTCTCTGTTACCCTCGATTTCTACGACATTGAAATTGAAGATGCGATCACAGACGTTGATGCACAGGATATCCTAGATAACTGTGTTGATGCCACGGGTGGCCCTGACGCGGGTTTTTGCTCGCAGATTGACCGAGACGAAAACAACGATGTTGAAGTTGTACGTTCAGGCTTTATCAATGCGTCTGCACTTAAAACGTCAGGTGTTGAATTCCAAATCCGCTATACGACCGAACTTGGTGATTTAGGTCTACCGGGTGAGCTACGCTTAAACCTTCAAGGTAACAAAGTAAACGAACTTGAAGAGTATGCGTTCCAAGACCGTCCTGATGAGATTAACGTAGAAGTGGGTGAGGTAGGCGATCCTGAATATCAATTAAGAACAATTGTTGACTATCGTCTTGATGAGTGGAACTTCAACTATACGAGCCGTTTTATTGACCGCTCTGCGTTATTTGACGTTTCACCCGGTGCTGATTCGCCTGAAGACGTATCTCCAGCGTTTGTTGGAAGTATTTGGACGCATGACTTTAGCATTGAATACACATACAACGAAAATGTTGATGTATATGTGGGCTTAAGAAACGCGTTCAATAAAGTACCACCTGGCTACACGTTCAATCCGCTATATGATCTATTAGGTCGTAGATTGAATGCAGGAATTACTGTTCGCTTCGAATAAATACTGCTAAAAACTATGAGCCATCACTTTCATGTGATGGCTCTTTTTCTTTTACTTCCCTCAATATTTCTGTACTTTAGAGTCAATTCAGACTCTCGCTAGCGTTCTTTATGTGCGGCTTTATACAACGTATTACAGACTCACCAGATGTTATAGCGCTACTTGAAGAAGTAGGGCTAACACAAACCATTCAGCTTTTTGTCAACGAATCATCCTCAAGCAACGTTATTAACTTCTACCCAGCATTTGGCAAAGCGTCTGAACGACAAATTACCAATTTAATTGTGTCTGAGGATAGCACCATAGATGCAACATGGTGGTTTGATGCCAAGCCCGTTGGCGACACGTTAGAGATTGGCGATAGGACAACTTTTAATGCTCGTAACTTAGATAGCCCTTATTGGGGAAAGTTTATTCGAGAGCGACGAGCAGTAGTAGTGGCAACAGCGGTAGGGGAGTCAAACCCACTTGGAAAAGGAAAAGCGCATTATTTAATGAAGCCCACTAGCGGAGCATTGCTTATCGGAGCGGTGTACCGGCGATTTAGCAATGGGCTGTTTTCCTGTGCGGTAGTGACACGCCCACCAATTGAGGGCTTTAGCCAATATCACGAGAAATCCATCCCTTGCTTTCTTCCTCATGATAGTCACGCTATTAATGCGTGGCTAACCGCTGACACACAAGGCTCATTAAATAATGAGGTAGAGTATATTTTGAATAACCCTCGTATTTATACCGACCTTGAAGTCACGCGAGTAAAGACGTTTAAAAGTGCTGAGGCAATCGGTGAAGCTAATGTGTTAAAGGCTGACGAAAACCTCTAAATTAACTGACAAGCGAATAAAATTAAGGCGGCATTAACGACCGCCGCCTGTAATCATAGGTGTACCAAAAAACGTTTTATTTAAGGTAGGAAAGCAAGGTTTCCTCATCCGCACCTAAAACATTCTTTTTCACTTCTTTGTCGACGACTTCTGAACATTGAGATGACATTCCGTTTCTTAGTTTTCCTAGAAATCCTGGCCCACTAATAATATCTATAGAGCCTAGCGCACCTCGTTTACGCTCGCCATCTAGCCAGTCAGCAATGTCACTGGCAAATCGTTCATCTTCAAGTTCAGCGGCATCTTTTCGATTCATGCTATCGACACCTGGTACTTGCGAAGCAGGAGCCGATTGCCTACCGGGTTTATCCGTATAAATATCTTGATCGCTTTCTCCGCTAAACTCATTGTGCCATTTCTTTACTTCAACAAGTGCGCTTCCGTGGTTGGTATAGGTGTAAGCTGTGGCGTTGTCGTGGTTGGCCACAATTACGTAGTGTTTCTGAACTGTCATACAGCCTCCTATGTCCATTTATGTAAAACATTCACGTTTAAGGTGTTCTCTAATGGCAAGTATGAAAAATGTGCCTAAAACCCAAGATAAAACGCTAATGTAAGAAGGTAGTTGCAATTTCAACACCAAGGCTAAAACAATTGACAATAGGGGGGCACTTCTAATAGCTACCTTGAATCAGGTTTCAACCCGAGCAGCAATTTAAAGAGTACCTTTAGTAGAAGGCTAGTAGGTGGGTTTAACCCATGTTGATATGCAACAGTCGATACTGTGATGAGAGGAGAAAGTAATTTCATGGAATGTGCGAAAGAAAAAACGCCAGCAGAGGGGCGCTAGCGCTTTAAATATAATGCGTAATCGCCTTTATAAGCACTTCGCCGGTTTAGGTAACCCAGCCAGTTTGGTGGCTTGCTTAGCCGGGCCTTTTTTAAAAAGTCGCTGCAGGTAGCGGCTATTGCCTTTTTCCGGTCCAAACTTATTGGCCATGGCTTTCACCAAAGCACGAATCGCTGGGCTGGTTTCGTATTCTTCATAGAATGCGCGCACGAAACGCACCACTTCCCAGTGGGCTTCGGTTAGTTCAATGTTCTCTTCTTGCGCCAGTAAGTCAACCATACCTTCTTCCCAAAGGGTATAGTCGAGTAAATACCCGGCTTTGTCTGTAGGGATCTCGTTCCCTTTATAATTAAAGCTATAGGTTTCTTGTGTCATAAAAGGGGTATCCAGTGCTTATTTTTTGCTGATATGGCAGCGAGTTCCTTGTAGGAAATTGGATTAATAAATTCAGGCAGATTTGCGCCCCTAGTAGCCGCATCTGTACTGACAAACGACAGGTTAGGTGTTGATTTGATTTTTACCGCGCCTTTCACCGTATCTGTTACCGTGTCTTTTAACGTATTGGCGAGTTGTTCAAAAAACGCAGTATTTAACGCTGGGGCGTAAACACCATCACCAACGAATACAACACAAGCATAAGGGGCTTGCTCTAAGGTTGCTATTAGCAGCTGTTTATCAGCGCTGCTCAAATTTGGCGTTGAAATAGTAATAAGCATCAGAATGTCACCACATGGTCAACGTTTTGTATAAGCGCAACTTTTTCAACTGGATTTATCCACTCACAATTTAGCTCGTCAATTAAACTTGTATTAGCAAGAACCTGGTCTATGTAGTAGGTATCTGCACTCGCTTTACACACAAAGCATTCTTCGATATCGAAAAATGGCATACTGGCTAAACGTTTGGTGTGGTTTTTCAGCCCTTTTGTAGATGCCGCTTTAACCAGCTGTAGTACACCTTGGTTTTCAAAGAGCACTTTTACCTCGTGCCCATAGTTTGTTGCAGCTAGCGCAAAATCTAACCCGTCTTGGCTTTTCGCATTGGAAAATGGGCTTTGTGTAAACCTAATAAGTAACTTTGCCATCAGAATTGCACCAGCCTATTGCACTCGTGAAGGGCAGTAAAAAACTCGCCTAAGCCAGCTTGCTCAAAGGGGGCAGTTAAATTTGCCTGTGCCATGCCGTTTTCTTTTGCTTCCATTTCACTGACAATACCGCGCTTGACGGCGGCTGTGATGCACACCATAAGATTTACGTTATAATCCGCAGCAAGGGCCTTCCAGCCGTCATAAGCAAACAGTTCATCCCCGGTTTTCAACATCAAACTGTTACAATGGTGTACACCTTCGCTGTAAAAGAAGACGTTGTTAACTACGTCGCCGTTATCTATGACGCCTTTTACAAACGCAAGGGCGCGCAGAGCCGTGTCGCCTTCAAACGGTGATGAAGTAATGAGTATTGAATATTCTGCCATATAAATAAAAACACCCCAGTTAAGGGGTGTTTGTTCTCAAACCTTAAACGCCAAATTAATCGTCGCCGCCAAACGCACCTAGAAGGTGAAGAATAGAGGTGAACAAGTTGTATATGTTTAAGTATAGCGAAACTGTAGCGCGAATGTAGTTTGTTTCACCACCGTGAATGATACGGCTTGTATCAAACAAGATGAAACCTGACATTATAAACACAATCGCTGCACTAATTGCTAAGCTTACCGCTGGAACCGCGAAGAAGATGTTCGCAATTGCCGCAACAAGCACTACAACTAAACCTACAACCAAGAAGCCGCCCATAAACGAGAAGTCTTTCTTAGTGGTTAGGGCGTAGCCAGATAGAGCGAAGAACACAAGGGCAGTTGCACCTAGCGCTTCCATAATTAAGCCTGGGCCACCAAATGCAAGGTAATATTGCAAGGTGTAACCAAGTGACGCCCCCATCAAACCGGTGAATGCAAACACCCAGTAGATGCCAGACGCTGAATCAGCCTTTTTCTGAACTACAAATAGGGTAATAAAAGCGCCGATAGTCATAACAAGAGACATCATAGGAGAAATGCCTACTGCCATTGCTATACCAGCACAAACCGCACTAAACGCTAGTGTCATCGCAAGCAGCATATAGGTGTTGCGTAGAACCTTGTTCGTCTGCAATACCGATGGTTGAGATGCACTTGAATACATCGAACGTTGATCCATTGTTTCCTCCAACAGGACTTATGATATGACCAAAATGGTACACAATTATTTAGTGTATGTTGTATGGGTTTTAGTTCCCATTTTCAAGTAGTTTCAGATGAAAATGGTGTCAGGTGAATACAAAAACATCTTTTATACGGGCGAAACACGCTATTTGATTGAAATCTCAGCACTTAAACAATTTTTTTCATTTTTCGCTTTACAGTCATTAAAATATCATTAAGATACGCAGCACTTCAGGAGAGTTGGCAGAGCCCGGTTTAATGCACCTGACTTGAAATCAGACGTGGGGTCAAACCCACCGGGGGTTCGAATCCCTCACTCTCCGCCAAATACGAAAAGCCCGCACATTGTTGCGGGTTTTTTATGCCTCTTTGTAAATTTAGACTTTCGTATAAGACCACAGTCGCATTGTTACATTCCATTCACATGTTTAGGCTTGCGTTTTCTTCGCGCAATCTAAAGGTGTTATGTGTCACAAGAAAGTTCCTCTTATCAAAAACTTCACAAATCAAGCAGTGAATTCTCGTCTCGAGAAGACTATTTAAATCACGAATTACAAATCATTTCTCCAAAACGTTGGCGTTTAAATTTGCCGGGTAAAGACTATCGCGTTGAGTGGGAAGATTTTGTTCCGGGCATGGCAGCCACTATAGGTAAAATTGTTATGGTGGCCGCTGTAGTAGGCGCGTTTGCTGCGCCTCTGGGGTTATCACCAGAATTTGTTATTGAAAACGTGCGCTTTGAGCTGCTCATCGCTGCGGTTTTATTTGTGGTGCTTATTTCTGGCTTTCTCAACCCTTCGGCTAATCTGGCTGGCACACACGGGCCACTTTTACCCCTGGTACCGCTCATCGTCGCTTCAGGCGGTCACCCTATGGCGCTGGGGCTCCTCATCGGTCTGTTCGGATTTATTCTTGGTATTACAAAAGGCGGTAGTATTCTGGCCAAACTCACGAGTAACGGTGTATGTGGTGGGTTATTACTGTATTTAGGCTTCATCGGCATAACGGGGCAGGTGAAAAAACTCTTCGCCTGGGCTGAAAGCTTCGATATGGCGTATTTGGCTTTTGTGGTAATTATCGCAACAATTTTAATGTATGCATGGTTAGAGCACATTCAAAAGCGTTGGCTGGCAATTCCTTTAGGTGCTGTGATGGCAGCGGTGATTGCGTTTGCTTTTGGTGCACCCTTCGAGTTTAGTACATCGCCTGGCATGCCAAATTTAAACCCTGCATATTGGTGGGGCGAAAATACGGGATGGAAACTTGGGCTGCCGGATTGGTCTCACTTTATCGCCGTCCTTCCATTTGCGGTGTTGGCAGTATCTATGTGGTCGCCAGACTTTTTAGGGCATCAAGTTTTCCAAAAGCTTAGCTACCCTAAGAAAAGTGAACGAGCACATATGAACATCGATGACACCATGATCGCGGCGTCTAGCCGTCAGGCCGTCGGTAGCTTACTTGGCGGGGGGAATATTTCATCGTCGTGGGGGACCTATATTATTCCAGCATCCATCGCACGTAGACCCATTCCTGGTGGCGCATTAGTTACCGGGCTGTTGTGTGTTGTTGCGGCACTTTGGGGCTACCCTATGGACTTGGCTGTTTGGCCACCGGTATTGTGCGTTGCATTAATTGTGGGTGTGTTTTTGCCATTAATGGAGGCAGGCATGCAGATGACCCGCGAGGGTAAAACAACCCAGTCAGCCGCTTTAGTGGTTATCTCTTCGGTATTGGTAAACCCAGTATTTGGGTGGTCATTCACTATGTTGTTAGATAACTTAGGTTTGGTCGGTTGTAAAGATAGGGCCGGTGATCTTGGAAAAGCGGGGCGCTGGATTATTCCAGGTATCACTTTCTTGGTGTTGTGCACCGTTATGGCGCTTATTGGTATGTTCCCGGGGGTACCTGCCATTATGGAGACGTTTAGGCTTTAAAACGTTCTATTAAAAATCTGTGGAGCGTGGCGTTGATATACGCCACGCTTACCTATCCCAAAAAGGAGTGTCTTCAAAGTAGTTGCAAAGAAAGTCGATAAAAACCCTCAGCTTATTTGATATTAATTTTCGGTGTGGGTATACCGCATACAGAGCGATAGACTGAGGAATATACTCGTCAAGTATAGAAACTAGCTCTCCTTTTTTTAAAGCTTCGCCAACTATAAAGGTAGGTTGAAGCACATAGCCTTCACCTTGCTTAGCCACATTTGTCAGCACCTCTCCATTATTTGCGGTGAGCTTTGGAGGCGACTTTTGGGCGTTAGCTTTTAACGCAGCAATAAGTTCTGACTGATTATTGTCATAATTTACATACGAGTATTCTAAATAGTGCTCGGGCTTTAAGTCGCTTGGGTGTAAGGGACGACCATACTTTTTAAGGTATGCGGGTGACACGCATAGCGCTAAATTAATAGTGGTGATCTTTATAGCCACTAAGCTAGAGCTGGCAAGATGACCGGCGCGTATTGCAACGTCAAACCCTTCGTCAATCACATCAATCTTGCGGTCGTTAAGCTGCAAGTTAATCGATACATGTGGGTGAGCGTGATGAAAAGCGCCTATTGCTCCTGCTAAATGTAAAGTAGAAAAGGAAACGGGCGCACTGACATGTAAAGTACCTTTGGCCTGCGTGTTAAAAAGGCCTAGCTGGCTTTCCATATCATTAATGCTTTCAAGAATATGGTTTGCGTGCTGCAAACACTGACGCCCCGCCTCTGTAAGATGAATTTTTCGGGTTGTTCTATTAAACAGCCTAGCATCTAAGTGCTTTTCAAGCTGTGCAACATATTTGCTTACAAGCTGGTTCGATGTATCTAAGCGTACCGCGGCTCTAGTAAAGCTGCCTTCATTTGCGACTACCACAAACGTTTTTAACAGGGTCAATCTATCCATTTTTCTTCTCTATTGCCAATGCAGTGTTGGTAATAATTCAATATTTTCATTCTTTATTCAATGGCTGTTGGTAACTATTCTATGCGGTAACGGTAAGCGCAGTTGAAGTTGGCGTGTTTAGCACTAATCATGTCTGTTATGAAACTGAAGTACCCCAACATAATTAACGTAAACAAAGAGAGGAAACGACAATGAACAATACGCTGCTAAAAACCATTTTTACATCAACCAATAGTGTGGCAAGCCTTGTATTGCGAGTGCCTGTGGGCATTATTTTAACGGCGCACGGTGCACAGAAACTATTTGCATGGTTTGGGGGTTACGGCCTGGAAGGAACAGGGCAGTGGATGGAGAGTATTGGGTTAGCACCGGGCTTTTTAATGGCGCTTTTAGCGGGTAGCGCAGAGTTCTTCGGGGGATTAGCGCTTCTAATTGGTTTTCTCACACGACCTGCTGCATTAGTCAGTGCTTTTACTATGGTAGTGGCTATCTTCAGCGTGCACGCTTCAAACGGTTTGTTTATGAACAACAATGGCTATGAGTTTGCGCTTTCACTACTTGCCGTAACCGTTGCACTAGTCGTTCAAGGGGGCGGAAAATTCTCTGTCGACTCATTAATTAGTAAAACGTATTTTTCTAAAGCATAAGGACCACAATAATGAATGGGCCTACCCGAATTTCAACGGCGTATATCTCTCATGGTGGAGGCCCACTTCCACTGCTGGAGATACAGTCGCAAGAGGGGGAAAAGCAAAGTCACTATCACACGGAAATGATTGAGACCCTTATAACGTTATCTCAGGAGATAACAAAACCCGATGTGATCATCGTTATAAGTGCACATTGGGAAGAAGCTGTGGTTAAAGTAACTGCCGGCCCCAAGCCAGATTTAATTTACGATTATTATGGCTTTCCGGAGCAGGCATATTCACTTAAATATCCGGCAAAAGGTAATGCTGAATTTGCAAATAATATAGTTAACGGTTTAAACACAAAGGGAATAACTGCGAAAGCCGAGCGGACACGCGGATTTGACCACGGCATGTTCATTCCACTTAGTATAATGTACCCCGCGGCCGATATTCCTTGCGTACAAGTTTCTTTAGTTACTGGCTCAAACAAAAGGCGCGATGCGCAATTTCACATTTCTTTAGGCAAAGCGCTAAAAGAGATTATCGATAACATCGGCGCTTTCGAACACGTTTTGATATTGGGTTCTGGTTCGTCGTTTCACAATATGCACGGCTTTTTCGATAGCTCTGAAGAGGCATTGCATAAGGCTACGCGTTTCAACAACTGGTTACAGACCACGATGCGCTCCAGCGTATATAGTGAAACTGAACGTAAATGCAGGCTTGTTGAATGGTTTACGGGGCCTGAGGCACAGTATGCTCACCCCAAAGAAGAGCATTTATTGCCACTACATGTTTGTTATGGCGCAAATAACAAAGCGGTAGATAACGCATTTTCACTTACATTGTTAACCAAGCCAGCGAGTATGTTTTTGTGGAAAGGGTAAGGTATATGGCATTACTCAGGCGAAAAATTGACGACAGTGAATTAAATTTTAAACACATTGCTTATCAATTGTTCGGTTGAACGGTAATACGAAAATAAGTGCTTTACACCTTCGGTTAAATCATTAAGATACGCAGCACTTCAGGAGAGTTGGCAGAGCCCGGTTTAATGCACCTGACTTGAAATCAGACGTGGGGTCAAACCCACCGGGGGTTCGAATCCCTCACTCTCCGCCAAATACGAAAACCCGCACATGTTGCGGGTTTTTTTATGTGCTCAATAAATCTTTTGTAGATTTAAGGCATGAGTGTCGTTAAAAAATTATTACGCTTGTGAAAAGGCGAATATTTCACCAGTTGATTGATTTAATTGAAATTAGTGCTTTACACCTTTATTAAAATCATTAAGATAAGCATCACTTCAGGAGAGTTGGCAGAGCCCGGTTTAATGCACCTGACTTGAAATCAGACGTGGGGTCAAACCCACCGGGGGTTCGAATCCCTCACTCTCCGCCAAATACGAAAAACCCGCACATTGTTGCGGGTTTTTTTATGGATTAAATAAAGCCTCTAAAAAGTGAAGTTAAGCTCCCCCCGTTGCGTTTTATTTTGCTTCAAGATAAATCGACTGGACACCGCGTCAATTGGGTTAGGCGAGGTGTACGCTGAAATTTTTTATGATCTCAAGTGGTCTCTATTTTGTAATGAGAGAACATTCCACAAAAAATCTCTATGTGTCGCGCTTTGTTCACAAAAAGCTGCTACAAATAAATAGAGTATCAATCAACTGAATTAACACTGCTTTAATGGGGTATTCCTGCTTCTTTTAATGCAATACTATTATTGTGCAGTTGGTAGTACATAAAAATAATACGAGAGGACACTATGCAGGCTTTGCCCACGCTAAATCTTAGGGAAGGAACAGTCGAGCAAAAAAGAGAAGAAATAAAAAATTATTTCCTCGATTCTTTTAATACCTATGAGTCACTTTTTTCCTGTCTTAAAAGCGACGAGGTATTCTATCAACGCCCTGAAAAACTTCGTCACCCTCTGATTTTTTACTTCGGCCACACTGCAACGTTTTTCATCAACAAACTTGTGTTGTCAAAGGCCATTAATGAGCGGATAAACCCTAAGTTCGAGTCTTTGTTCGCCATAGGTGTGGACGAAATGAGTTGGGATGACTTAAACGATGAAAATTACGATTGGCCACAGGTTGAAGAGGTGCGTCAATATCGAAATCAAGTACGCATCTTAGTTTGCGATCTCATTGATACTATGCCGTTCAGTATGCCTATTGATTGGGAAAGCCCTATGTGGCCCGTAATTATGGGTATAGAACATGAACGGATCCACTTAGAAACCTCTTCTGTACTGATAAGACAGTTACCCATCACCTCGGTGCGTCCCCATTCTGATTGGCCTGTGTGTACCGATTTCAAAACAAATGTAGAGGAATTAGAAAGTAATACTCTTGTTCCCGTCTCTGCACAACACGTTGTGAATGATAAACTTTTGGATAGTGAATACTATGGCTGGGATAATGAATACGGCCTTCAACAGGAGTCAGTAAGTGAATTTAGTGCGTCACAGTTCCTTGTAAGTAACGGTGAGTTCCTAACTTTCGTTAAAGCAGGTGGGTATGAAAACGCAAAGTACTGGGAAGGTGAAGGCAACAAGTGGCGTGAGTACACCCAAGCCCAGCACCCAGTGTTTTGGATTAAACAGGGTGATGGGTATAAGTATCGCAGTATGCTTGAAGAACATCCACTTCCACTAGACTGGCCGGTAGATGTTAATTACCACGAGGCAAAAGCCTTTTGTAATTATAAAAGTGAGCAAACTGGTGAGCTTATTCGCTTACCTACCGAAAGTGAATGGTTAGCGCTACGCCAGTATGCTGGGGTTAATCAAGCGGTTTATGGCAGCGAATTTAATATAGCGCTGCAAAAGTATGCGTCTAGCGAACCTGTTAACGTAAACCAGACAGGGGGTTTTTTTGATGTAGTCGGTAACGTTTGGCAATGGACTGAAACGCCTATTTACCCGTTCGATGGCTTTAAAGTTCACCCCCTGTATGATGACTTTACTACACCTACGTACGACAATAAACATAACCTTATCAAAGGCGGTAGCTGGGTTTCTACTGGTAACGAGGCAATGAAAGATAGTCGCTATGCATTTAGACGCCATTTCTTTCAGCATGCCGGTTTTAGATATGTACAAGGAAAGCGAGTAATAGCAGTGAACGACTTTGACTATGAGAGCGATACACAAATATCGCAGTACAGCGAATTCCACTACGGCGACGAATACTACGGCGTTTCTAACTTTGCAAAGGCAAGCGCTCAGTTCTGTATTAATGCAATGCAGGGGCGTAAGCATACTAAGGCTTTGGACTTAGGTTGTGCGGTAGGCCGCTCTACCTTTGAACTGGCTACGCATTTTGATCATGTAGATGGTATCGATTTCTCTGCACGTTTCATTAAAACGGCGTTTGATATGCAAGAGCGCGGCGAAATTCGCTACCATTTAATTGAAGAAGGCGAGTTAACGTCTTTCAAAGCGCGCAAACTCTCGGCCTTAGGTCTTGATCAGACTAAGGATAAGGTTACATTCGCTCAAGGCGATGCGTGTAACTTAAAGCCTCAGTTTACTGGGTACGATCTTATTTTTATGGGCAATCTAATTGATAGAGTATACAGCCCTAGAAAAGTGTTAAGCGACATGGCCATGCGCCTGAACAAGGGTGGTTTGCTGATTGTAGCTAGCCCTTTCACTTGGCTTGAAGAGTACACCGAGCGAAGCGAATGGCTAGGCGGCTATAAGGATGAAAACGGTGAGACCTTAAGTTCAACCCAGGCATTAGAAGACGCATTGGGTAATGGATTCAAACGCGTAGGAGAGCCTACTGAGATTCCGTTTGTTATTCGCGAGACTAAACGTAAATATCAGCACACGTTATCTGAGTTTAATGTGTTTGAAAAGCTAGACTAATACAGCAAAAACGTTAATTGAAATGTGTCGTGAAAGGCTGAGACAAGGAACGAATAAAACGGGATTGGCTCAGCTTGTTTACTCACAACCTCACTAGATACAACCGAGAAGGGCAGTGATAGCGTGGACCTGGAGTTACAACAACTTTCTTTGTTTTCGTCGTTACAACATGAATTTATGCCTTACAAGGATGTATGGCATTCACCTTCTCTTTTGAGACGTGACAAAACGCGATTAAAGTATTCTGCCATACTACGCCGGTTCAACATTCCCTCAAGTCATCATACACAAACCACGTTTTCTGAACTAAGTCCTATCGCAATGTGGATTGCCGATATGGATATTCCACCTTGTGCTTATATAATCAGTGCCGTTAGCAATAATCTACGCAGTACCTATGGTTATCAGTCCTGTGATATTGGTGATGCGGTTGCAACTTGGTATGAACGCAGCAGGTCCCCTAATTATAATTACAAAGTTGAAAACACAGACATTGTCGATGTGGCGAGCGTGATTAGTGCTGTCGATGTGGCCCTTCGCACGTTTTGCCAGTCAGGTGATAAGGTGATGGTACTGACGCCTACCTACGAGCCACTGACATCATCCATCAAGCGCAATGGCTTAACGCCTGTTTATATTCGATGTACAGAACCTCTGTCATCACCCAAGGCCGACCTTGATGCCGTTAGTCGATGTCAAAGCCTAGTCAAAGATGATTCACATGCTCAAGGTTGTAGCTGCGATAATACTGAACGCGCCGCGAGAAGCAGTATTGATTTATCTTCGCTTGATAAGTCTGCGACAGCCTTTGTTATATGCCATCCTAATAATCCAACTGGCACTGTATTATCGCGCGTTGAGCAGCAAGTGGTTTTTGAGTTTTGCTTGCAGCACAATATTTTGTTGATAACAGATGAGGTGCACAGTGAATTTGCCTTTAACTCGGCAGATGAGCCTACGATTATTTCAATGTTTGGCCTAGACAATCAAGGCGAGGTCAATAAGCTCGACTCTCAAACGGAAAAATATAAAAAGCCCTCTGTTTTACCGAGGGCGATTCATTTGAACAGCGTTTCAAAGGCATTTAACTTAGCCAGTATTCCGGGGGCTTCTTATGCGGTGATTAAAGATAAACAAACCAGAGAGACGTTTGCAGAAGCCATTAGTGCTAAGCACCTTAATGCTAGCAATCTAGGCAAAATTGCACTAATTGCTGCCTACAGTGAAGGTAGCACTTGGTTGGACGAGGTAAAGGAGGCGCTAAGTTTTAATAGAAAGCTGGTTAAACGCTTCTTTCAACACTACGGTATTTCGGTTAAATTTACGATGGGACGTGCGGGTTATTTTCTGTGGTTAAATCTAAAAACCTTTAACGCAACGTGTTCTCACTCTTCGTTATCGTCGCCTATGGGTTCTTATGAAACCGTCACCAATAACCATACACGGGGCCAATACCCTCAAACCTCAAACGACAAGCCCGCGTCAATCAAGTGTTCGCTTCCATTGTATTACTCTCCCGCTAGAACCATTGAAGACTGTATTGAACGAGGCGTGATTGGTAATGACGGTGCGCCTTTCGGTGCACCAGATCACATTCGGCTCAATATTGCCTGCCATCCAGCATTAATTGAGGAAGCATTATTGCGCCTATGCTTTATTCCTCAATTTAAGTAACGCTCATTCCTCCGCCTTCATTCTTTTTATTAGAACGAAAAACTCAATTTTATGACATATTGTTTTGAATAAATGGAATAAATGGAATAAAGATAAGGTTAAGAGCGTAAGCCCTAGTTTCTAGAAAATGTATTGAGCTTGTTGCGCTATGGCTTACTAAGAGTGTTGTGCGTAGAGAACGTAATGATTTATTTCAGGCTGGCAAATGAAAGAGGGTTGGTAGACTTTGGTTTGATTTACCAATTTAACTGGCTAAAAGTAATCTAGATCAATAATTTATTTCAAAATGTGTAACTTCACTTCACGTATGCTTATCTCGTGGTATGATGACTTGGTTAAGATTTAAAGCTGTTAAAAATGCGCAGTTATAAAAGTTGCCGGGTTTAAATCCCGTCGAAAGTAAAAATGAAGTCAGTGAGATACTAGAGTGATAAAAATAATCCTAGCAGACGACCACGACTTGGTCAGAACAGGGATACGCCGGATACTGGAAGATGTGGAAGACTTCACGATTCTCGCAGAAGCGAAAAACGGTGAAGACGCGGTACAGAAGTGCCGTAAAAATGCCCCAGATGTGGTACTCATGGACGTGAATATGCCCGGGATAGGCGGGTTAGAGGCAACGAAAAGAATTGTTCGTATGTCGGAAAACACTCGGGTGATTTGTGTTTCTATGCACAAAGAAAGCCCAATTCCTATGCAAGTGATGGACGCGGGCGCGTATGGGTTTCTCTCCAAAGATGCTGAACCCAAAGAGGTAATTCTTGCCATTCGTAAAGTGGCGGCAGGGCAGAAATACCTCGATAGCGAAGTTGCCAATAGTATTGCTATTGGCAAGTTATTGCCCAGTTCAGATAATCCATTTGACGATTTATCGAGTAGAGAACTTACCATAGCAATGCGATTAACCGAAGGGCACAAAGTGCCTGATATCGCTCGCGAGCTTAGTATTAACTCTAAAACGGTTAACACCTATCGTTATAGAATGTTTCAAAAGTTAGGCGTGAATTCTGACGTAGAGTTAACGCATTTAGCCTATCGTCATAAACTTATCAATCCTAACACCTTTTAAGCGTCGCTAGACGCACAACGTCAAGGTGATTATGTCTGCATTCGATTCAGCAGCATTTCTTAAAAATTTAACCTCTCAGCCTGGCGTGTACCGCATGTACAATAGCCAAGGTGAGGTTATTTATGTAGGAAAAGCGAAAAACCTAAAAAAGCGTGTATCCAGTTATTTCCGCACCCATTTGGATAATGCCAAAACCCGTTCGCTCGTCAGTCAGATAGCGGACATGGATGTCACGGTGGTAAACAGTGAGACCGAAGCGTTCTTACTGGAAAATAATTTCATTAAGAAATACAAACCGCGTTACAACGTGGTTATGCGTGACGACAAATCATACCCTTTTATCTTTTTATCTGACCACGAACATCCACGGCTGTCATTTCACCGGGGCCCTCAAAAGAAAAAAGGAGAGTATTTTGGCCCATATCCAAGCGCATGGTCGGTACGCGAAAGTTTACGCTCTATGCAGCGTATATTTCCTGTTCGTCAGTGTGAAGATAGCTATTATCGCGCGCGCAGTCGGCCTTGTCTTCAATATCAAATGCAGCGCTGCAGTGCCCCTTGCGTTGAAGGGTACGTCAGCGACGAAGAATATAAAGAACAGGTTAACTTTGCCCGCTTGTTTTTAAAAGGCAAAAATCAACAAGTGATTGGCGAGCTGGTGGAGAAGATGGAGAAGGCTAGCGAAGCGTTAAACTTTGAAGCCGCGGCCCGCTATCGAGACCAAATAAATGCGCTAAGAAAAGTACAAGAGCGACAATGGGTTGCCGGTACTCAAGACGAAATGGATGTGTTTGGTTTTGCGCTTAAAGGCAATATGGCCTGTATCCAGGTTATGTTTATTCGAGAAGGACAACTACTAGGCAGTAAAGCTTATTTTCCTAAAGTGCCGAATATCGCCGATGAACAAGAAATTTTTGAGTCTTTCTTTCTTCAGTTCTACCTTGCAGGAAACAAGGTCATACCCAAGCAAATAGTGCTAAGCAATTCATTAAACGATGAAGAGGCGATTGCCAAAGTGTTAGCCAGTGAGGCTGGCCACAAGGTCCATTTCTTTAAAGGGGCGAGGGAAGAGAAGCGTAAATATCTACAGCTTGCGCAATCAAATGCACAAACTGCGTTAGATGCACAGTACAGCCAGCAAAAGTCTGTATTTGCCCGATACCTTGACCTAGAAGGCGCGCTAGAAGTCGATACGCCTATTCAGCGTATGGAGTGTTTTGATATATCGCACACCTCTGGGCAACAAACGGTTGCTTCTTGCGTGGTGTTTAATCGCGAAGGCCCCCTTAAAAGCGACTATAGACGTTACAATATAGAAGGGATAACCCCAGGCGATGATTATGCTGCGATGGCCCAGGCTCTGAAACGTCGGTATAAATCGGTAAAAGAGGTGCAAAAAATCCCTGACCTTCTTCTTATTGATGGTGGTAAAGGGCAACTGGCACAAGCCGAAGCGTTTTTTGAAGAATGGCCACACGACAAAAAGCCCATGCTGTTGGGTGTAGCTAAAGGCACCACGCGTAAACCCGGCTTAGAAACCCTAATTTTAGCGGGAAGTCATGAAGTGCTGCCAATGGACAGTCATTCGCCCGGGCTTCACCTTGTTCAACACATTCGCGACGAATCTCACCGCTTTGCCATAACAGGGCACCGTAACCGTCGCCAGAAGGTGAAAACAACGTCGAGCTTAGAAAGCATTCCGGGTATAGGCGCTAAGCGAAGACAAACCTTGCTTAAGTTTATGGGTGGCCTTCAGGGTCTAAAAAAAGCCAGTAAGGATGAAATTGCAAGTGTACCCGGTATCAGCCAGGAACTGGCCGATACAATTTACGACCACCTCCATCAATAATTGACGGAGTGACAAGCAATGCATTGCAAATTAAGGTAATGTGTTACACAAATGAAAGGCATAGAACTTTCAAGCTTTAGCGCTAAACGCCCATAGAGGCATAACACTGAGACGTACTTTTTATGTGGACTGTTCCAAACTGTATTACTTTATTTCGAGTAATCCTTATTCCTGTTTTTGTCGTTGTATATTTTCTTGATTGGAAGTGGGCGCATGAAGCCGGCGCATTTATCTTTTGGTTAGCCGCCATCACTGACTGGTTCGATGGCTACCTCGCTAGAAAGCTTGAGCAATCTACACCCTTTGGTGCGTTTTTAGATCCAGTAGCCGATAAGCTTATTGTTGGTGCTGCGCTACTTATGATCACGCATAGTTATGCGACACTTTGGATAACGATACCGTCTATTGCGCTTTTAGTGCGTGAAATTTACGTGTCTGCGCTACGAGAGTGGATGGGATCGAATGGTGTAAGAGATGCAGTTAAAGTGTCTTTTATTGGAAAAGCAAAAACAACGGCTCAAATGTTAGCCTTAATTGGGCTCTTATCGGGCCTTGAAACCTTTATGGGCTTTCCAATTTATTGGGTTTCTCTAGGTTACATTCTTTTATATCTCTCTGCGGTGCTGTCAATTTGGTCAATGTTTGTCTATACAAAAGCAGCGTGGCCACACCTTCGAGGAAGTGCGATAAAGTAAAATTGATCGCGGTTTAATCAAAGTGAATAAAAAAATAGCAAACGATCATAAAAAACCGCATTTATCTCAATTTAAACACTTTTTTGTGTTGACAGTTTTGAATGGGTAGGTAGAATGCACCCCACATTTCGAGAGGACATCAACCAAACGAAATAGTCGATTAAGACATGCGGGAATAGCTCAGTTGGTAGAGCACGACCTTGCCAAGGTCGGGGTCGCGAGTTCGAATCTCGTTTCCCGCTCCAATCTCTTAGAGAGAAGTTTTAATCACGCGCCAGACGCATCTGGCGGAATGGCAGAATGGCTATGCAGCGGATTGCAAATCCGTCTATCTCGGTTCGACTCCGGGTTCCGCCTCCATACGCTGCAACGCAGCATCAGGTTCTACGCCTGACACCTTTGCTGAAAAGCAACCCGATGCCCGGGTGGTGAAATTGGTAGACACAAGGGATTTAAAATCCCTCGCTGGTAACAGCGTGCCGGTTCAAGTCCGGCCCCGGGCACCATTTCTTAGTTACAAATTCCAAACTAGCTTAAATATTCAAGTCGCTATGAATTACTATGGTAAAATCCATAAAATTTTGGCTAAGACCTACTATCTTGAATTCAGTTATGTCATTGCGTTTAGATGAGTTATCTCGTGCTGAACGTCCCTTTCACGCCCGTGGTAGTAAAGTAATTCGCTGCGATGCGTGTTTGCTTCCAGCGCAAAATTGTATTTGCGAATTTAAACCTGAAGCTGGCACAGACGTGGCGGTTTTGTTTTTAATGTACAAAGGCGAGTACTATAAACCTACCAATACAGGTCGTTTGATAGCGGATGTGGTTAAAGACAACCATGCGTTTTTGTGGAGACGAACCGAACCTGATGAAGCGCTACTGAAACTGTTAAGCGACGATAACTATTTTCCCATTGTGGTATTTCCACACGAATATGCTGCAGCTGAACGTTGTATTGACGCTCCACCATTGAATACCGGCAAAACGTTACTATTTATCTTTTTGGATGGTACGTGGCGTGAAGCTAAAAAAATGTTTTCGAAAAGCCCTTATTTACATTGCTTGCCAGTACTTGGCGTAAGCAGTGAAGTGGCATCGGATTATTTATTGCGAGAATCAACACATGCATTTCAACACTGCACCGCAGAAGTTGGGATAAGTGTCTTGGCGTTGGCTGAACAAAAAAAGGGGGCGCAAACTTTGGCCCACTATTTCAGTGTCTTCAGGCGGGAGTACCTTAAAGGGAAACCCCACTTACAACATAAACTCGCATTTGTAGAAGCGCAGGTTAAAGAAAACGTATAAAAAACGTCACTTTTATTTGCGAAAGTATTGTTTTACATCCACTATTTTAACTTAACAAAACATGGAGAATGCGAATGGCATCAGTTACTTTTCAAGGTAATGCAGTTTCAACTATTGGTCAGCTACCAGAAGTTGGCACGAAAGCACCTGACTTCACTTTAGTGAAAGCAGATTTGGGCGAAGTAACACTGTCTGAGCTTGCGGGGAAAAATATTGTTCTAAATATTTTCCCGTCAATCGATACCGGTACGTGCGCTATGTCGGTTCGTAAATTTAATGAGGAAGCGGCAAAACTAGATAATACCACTGTTATTTGTGTTTCAGCAGATCTACCGTTTGCGGCTGGGCGTTTTTGCGGTGCTGAAGGTATTGAAAACGTACTTACAGGTTCTACATTCCGCTCAAGCTTCGGCGATGACTATGGCGTAACGTTTGAGTCAGCGCCGCTTACCGGTTTACTTTCTCGTTCGGTTGTTGTTATTGATACTGAAGGCAAAGTTGTTTACACAGAACAAGTTGCTGAAACAACAGAAGAGCCAAACTACGATGCGGCTATTGCTGCACTAAGCTAATAAAGCACCGCTAAATTAAAAACGGCAGTTGTGATAAGGCACTCAATTAACTGAGTGCCTTTCAGGAGAAATAACATGTCTTCGGTTTTGCTTTCAGTAGCTGAATTAGCCAGTTCTATGCAACAAAAGCCCATTACGCTTTTACGCGCACTCATGGACGATCCCGTTTCGAAAACACCGGATACGCGAAAAGCGATGGTGTTACCCGCATCAGTTGATTTTGATTTAGACAGTGAAGGAAGTGATCACACCACGGGTTTTCCCCACAGCATGCCTTCAGCCGATGACCTTGCAATTTATCTGGGGAATCAAGGTGTAACGGCCAATACACCAATCGTTGTATACGATACACGAGGTATTTATACCGCTCCTCGAGTGTGGTGGATGCTCAAAGCATTAGGCCATAGTGATGCCTACCTATTAAACGGTGGTCAACCTGCATGGGAAAATGCCGGCTTACCTGTTTCTGAACAACAGCAGTACGGAAAGTTAACGTATCAGGCCACGCCGCGCCCGGGTTGGTTCTCAAACTCTAGCGCTGTTTTGCAGGCGCTAAATACTGATGCGCAGCTTGTGGATGCGCGCAGTACTGCGCGTTTTAAAGGTGAAATTTCAGAACCGCGCAAGGGGGTAAGAGCAGGGCACATGCCGGGCGCGTTTAATGTTCCTTTCGATACACTACTCAAAAACGGTCATTTTCTGCCCGTAAGCGAACTAAAAAACGTATTTCAGGGGGCTCGTATCGATTTGCGCAAACCTATTATATGCACCTGTGGTTCGGGAGTAACGGCCTGTATTATTGGTGTCGCTGCGCTCATGTGCGGCGCAACACAAGTGTCTGTTTACGATGGCTCATGGTCAGAGTGGGGCGCAGGTACACACTATCCTGTGGTCACAGACGAATAAAAAAGCGCTCACCTTAACAATGCGTATTTCACCGTTAAACATATCGGTTTACAATTACCCACCCATTATTTAAATGCAGAGAAAGATGGACTGACATGCCTGCTGATAATACCTTAACGAACCCTAAAATTGTTGTGCTTACTGGGGCGGGTATCTCTGCCGAATCAGGGCTAAAAACGTTTCGAGATAACGACGGGCTTTGGGAAAACCACCGCGTTGAAGAAGTGGCCACACCTGAAGCCTTTGAACAAAACCCGAGCTTAGTCTATCGCTTTTACAATGCCCGCCGCGCCCAGCTTCAGCAAGATGATGTACAACCCAATGCTGCGCACCAAGCGTTAGCTAAATTGGAACAAGCGTTGGGTGACGATCTCATGGTAGTTACACAAAACGTTGATGACTTGCACGAGCGCGGGGGCAGCAAGTCGGTTTACCATATGCACGGCAAACTTCTGTCGGCCCGCTGCGCTATTTCGCAGCAGTCTTTTGTGTGGCGCGATAGCTTTGATCACACTACAAAGTGCCCTTGTTGTCATCGAGTAACATTGCGACCCGATATTGTGTGGTTTGGTGAAATGCCCCTGTATATGGACGAGATATACACGGCGTTAGCCCAAGCTGACATTTTTATTGCTATTGGTACATCGGGCAACGTGTATCCGGCTGCAGGTTTTGTTCAGGTCGCGAAAGAGTCGGGTGCATACACGATTGAAGCAAACCTAGCGCCGGGCGCAACCAATGCGTTATTTGACCAATCGTTAACAGGGCCGGCTTCTCAAATAGTACCTGAATGGGTAGATGAACTACTATCAAATTATGCGCTGTAGGGGGCGCAACGCATGCAGTATATGAATGAATTTCTCACTATCGCACTAGTACACCTTGTTGCCGTTGCAAGTCCAGGGCCCGACTTTGCCGTTGTGGTGCGTAATAGTGTTGCTTACGGTCGTCGCACCGCCATGTTTACTAGCGTGGGAATTGGTTTAGCTATTTTACTTCACGTTGCTTATTCGCTTGTTGGGTTAAGCGTGGTTATTGCTACTACCCCATGGCTATTTACAACGTTTAGCTATGCCGCCGCCGCCTATTTACTTTACCTTGCGTTCGGTGCGCTAAGAAGTGGCCCGGTGAAGCAAAACGAGGTAGTGAACGCAGAAAGCAAAACATCGCAAATTTCAGTAAAACGTGCGGTGTGGATGGGCTTTCTCACTAATGGGCTTAACCCGAAAGCAACGCTTTTCTTCCTGTCTCTTTTTACCGCTATTATCAGCATTGAAACCCCATTTAGCGTTAAGCTTGGTTATGGCATTTATTTAGCGATTGCTACAGGGCTTTGGTTTTGCTTTCTTTCTTATTTACTTAGTACCAGCAAGGTTGCCGAGCTTATTGGTAAAAAAGGTTACTGGTTAGACCGAGCTATGGGCGTACTTTTAGTAGGGTTAGCAGCAAAACTAGTATTAGGTTAACTTTTGTTTACCATACAAACAGGCATTTGTTTTTGTGAATTGGTATAATCCCGCCGATTTTCCGAAAATAAATGAGAGTTGTGTGAGAGACGTAAATCCTGACCGCCTGAACAGTACGTTAGCTAAACAGTATGTATTTGATATTAAAGGGCTATTGCGCCGTGCTGCGGGTTTAACCAAAGCTAACTTTTCTTCGTTATTACAAGGCAGCGTTGTTCTGTTCTTAACCTTCGTTGTGTTAGGGGTTTTTGCGCAGCAGTACATCACGATAAACGACGACGGAACATACGTTTTTGAACACCAGTCTATCATTGAAATTGTCGCTATCTGTATAGTCGCGCCCTTGCTGACAGGCCTGTATATGATGGGGGTCTTCGTTGCCCGTGGTGTCAAAACATCGGTGTTTACGGTATTTCAGTTTTTTCCGCTTTTATTGCTGTTAGCGCTCACTCAACTCGTTAATAGCATACTGGTACAACTTGGTGTGGTGCTGCTTATTCTGCCTGGTGTTTACTTTTATCTCGCCTCGTCTTTTTCGCTGATGTTAGTTGCCGATAGGAAGCTAACACCGATTAGCGCCATCATTCTCTCTTGCCGCGTGTTTAATGCTTATTGGGCACAAATAGCCAGCATATTTGGGGTGTTCTTTTTACTGTTTGCGACAGTGCCGTTAACCTTCGGTTTCTCGCTCATTTGGGTACTTCCCTTTTATTTTAGTACAATGGGTTTGCTTTATCAGGAACTAATAGGCGAACAAGGAGTGGGCACGGAAGCATCTGAAAATGATGTTAATGAGTCGAGTTTTGATGCATAAACGTGAAACATTCAAAATTGTTCTTATAACGCTAGGGGTGCTGGCGGTCATCGTTATTAACGCCATTATCTTTACCGAAGACGAGCCTGATATTTTAGCAATACCCCAAACGATAAAGGCGACAAAGCCAGTTCCAGATTTCTCTGTTTACACCAATGTCAAAGAGAAAAAGGAAGCGTTTTTTGATTATCTACGCCCCGAAGTAGAAAAGCAAAATGCCTATCTCTTAACCCTTAGGCACTATGTGCAAACACTTTATAGAAAGGCATTGGCAGATGAGCCTTTAACTGAAGAAGATGTTGCAAGACTTGAGTGGCTTGAAGAAGAATATCGAGTAAAAGCAACTCAGCCCCTTAAAACCAAGTTGTTAGCGCTACTGCAAAAAATTGATGTATTGCCAGCAGAATTAGTGCTAGTTCAGGCGGCGAACGAGTCTGCATGGGGTACGAGCCGGTTTGCCAGAAAAGGGTACAATTTCTTTGGATTGTGGTGCTTCTCAAAAGGGTGTGGTTTTGTGCCAAGCCGACGAAACGACGGCGCTTCTCACGAAGTGGCTAAATTCGACAGCTTGTCGAGAGCGACCTATACCTACATGCGAAATTTAAACAGACACGACGCCTATGCCGATTTAAGAGAAATTCGCAGTAGATTAAGGGCGAACCAAATACCTATTACTGGAGTGGCATTGGCGGAAGGGCTAATGAACTACTCAGAGCGCGGAGCCGCTTATGTGGAAGAGCTTCAAACAATGATTCGATTTAACGAGGAGTTTTTATCCGAATGAAACGCGCTGCCTTATTTTTAGCTTCATCCCTACTTGTCGGTTTTGGCATCTCACCGGTAGCTGCAGAAACGATTGACGTTGAGTACAGTCGTTTCTATAGCCATGTTAAAAAACTGGATAACGAAGATACACAAGCGCTTCAATTTGCGTTTGGTTTTGTACGCGTAGGCGAAGGGCGCCTCTGTGAAGTTAATGGCGCAGCTATAGTGACTGATAAGAAAACGATGGCACTTACTGTAAGTGAAGAAGGGCGCTTTACCGTTCCCACCGAAAAAGCCCTGAAGCTAGCCAACGCACTGGTGCGCATTGATTTAGGCGAACGTGCCAATGTGTGCGATATGTCGGTTCAACTTGAAACAAAACCGGAATACCTAAAGCAGTATTATACAAAAGATGATCTTACGTTTTTGTACGGGCAATACGAAGCTTTCTTTAATGAAATGGGGAGTTTCTTGTCTTTCATGATGCCTTCAGTAAAAGGCTTAATGATTCAATTCGACGATAAAAATTTAGATTTTATTACCCCGCAAGGTGTACAGATAAATAATGGCGTATTGCACCTTGAACAAGAGTGGATTGATGGCGCAAAAGGATTGACTTTGCCTCATGCGCCCCTTCGTGTTACGGCTATGGCGTCAAGCTAGTTATTACGTAAGTAGCTGATACCTAATCTGTTCGGCTAAACGCGCGATGGTCTCTTCTCCCTTCGCGCACAGCTCTTCAGCTCTGTGAAACTCCATAATACCCACGTCTGTCAACTGAGGTTCAATTAAGATATCCGGCGGATCGCCAGCCAGACGAGAGCGTGTAACGCGCGCCTGTAGGATCTCTAATGAACTGCTCATCACGCTCATTATGCCCGGTGGGTTGCGCTTGTTTACCTTAACAGGAACTTCGGTAAACTCTTCTTCTACTTTATCGATAACATCTGCAGCAATACCTTCTTCGGTTTTAACGTTTTTGGCTGCGTCGGCGTTAGGCTCTTCTTTATCCTCGATACTTTTATCGTCTTGTTTACTATCGGGGGAAAACCATTGACGCAATACGTTTTGGCTTTTGGTAAAAAAGTCTTCGGTCTTACGCTGATTTTCTTCGTGATCCTGTCTTAACTTTTCAAGGCGAAGAGGCCTAAAGTCGGCATTTAGGTTAACCGCGATGACAAAATCTGCGCCTAATTGACGGCACAAGTTGACAGGAACAGGATTTACGACCGCACCGTCGACTAACCATCGATCTCCATGAGCTACGGGCGCAAAGAGGGCAGGAATAGCGCAAGATGCTTGAATGGTATCGCCAATAGGACCTGAGTTAAACACCACTTCACGACCTGTGTATAAGTCAGTAGCCACGGTCGCAAAAGGTTTAAGCATATCTTCATAGCTAGATTCACAAAACTCGCTAGCAAGCTTGTCAAAAACTTTTTGTCCGCTAGCTATGCCACCACGCCTAAGCCCAACTCCCATAAGAGCAAGCACTTGCCAGTCGCTTAATGAACACGCCCACTCTTTTAAGCCTTCCAGCTTGCCACTTGCATAGGCAGCACCAACATAAGCGCCAATGGAGCAGCCGGCAACAACGTCTATTTTAACGCCCAGCTTTTCTAAGGCTTGAATGATACCTATATGGGTCCAGCCTCGTGCTGCACCAGCGCCTAACGCAAGTCCTATTTTCATCTATTTAGGTTCCACAATGTTTACCACTTCAATCGCACTTTCTTCGGTTGCTAAAGCAGCGTTGCTGTTCGTGGTAAAAGAAGGTTGATCAAATCCAATGTCGCCATCTTCAACAGGACCATCTTGGGTGGTAATACCTTTAAAATCGTACAAGTTGTTATCTACTAAGTGAGATGGCGCTACATTTTGAAGAGCGCTAAACATTGACTCTATGCGGCCCGGAAAGCGTTTGTTCCAGTCTTGAAGCATGGCTTTAATATTTTGTCTCTGTAAATTCTCTTGGGAACCGCATAGGTTGCAAGGAATAATAGGAAACTCCACGGCTTGTGAATATTTTACGATGTCTTTTTCTGTACAGTAGGCGAGCGGACGAATAACGATATGCTCGCCATTATCGCTGACTAATTTTGGCGGCATGGACTTCAGCTTTCCGCCGTGAAACATATTTAGGAAAAAGGTTTCCAACATATCGTCACGGTGGTGACCAAGGGCTATTTTTGTTGCGCCGAGTTCTTTTGCGGTGCGATATAAAATACCGCGGCGCAGTCTTGAACAAAGTGAACAGGTGGTTTTACCTTCAGGAATTTTATCTTTAACAATAGAGTAGGTGTCTTCTTCTACAATTTTGTAATCAACACCAATACGCTCTAGATATTCAGGTAATACATGCTCAGGGAACCCTGGTTGCTTCTGGTCAAGGTTTACCGCAACTATGTCGAAGTGAATAGGCGCAATCTTCTTTAAAAACAATAAAATGTCCAGCATGGTGTAACTATCTTTTCCGCCAGATAGGCACACCATGACTTTGTCATTGTTTTCAATCATACCGAAATCGCCTATGGCTTTACCCACATTGCGGCGAAGGCGCTTCTGAAGTTTGTTGAAGTTGTACTTTTGCTTACTTTGCGCTGCGTTTAGTACCGACGCATCAGCACTGCTTGTGCCTAAACTCATAATTAACTAGCTTGGTTCGTGATAAAGCAAGCATTATACAATAAAGGGCCTTTTCTAGACCATGCCTGTATTCTTAAATTTACTCATAAAAAGCGGCTCGTAAGGTTGATGGCATCACACACTTAACGGCGACTCGAATCCGTCTGGCTTGATAGCTAATACGTCACAATTTAGCTCATCGATAACATGCTCTGCCGTGTTCCCAATGAGCGCGGCAGAAAGACCAACACGGCCTACAGTGCCTATAATGACGAGTTCGGCGTCTAACATCTTTGCCACTTGTGGAATGACTTTTTCAGGTAGCCCTTCTCTTACAACACATTTTTCATCTGCAATGCCGTACTTTAACGCATGGCTCTTCATTTCTTTCTTATGATGATTTTTTACCGCGTCATGATAGGTATCAGGGTCAAATTCGGGCACCTCGATAGCAATATTAAGTGGCGTAGAAGGGAAGCTATTGACTAAATTAACCTTACCTTTTAGCAGGGCCGCATAATCATTGGCGATAACGGTAATCTTGTCGTTAAGCGCAGCATGTTCTTCGTCTTCACTGCCGACGTTTACAGCGGCAATGATCTCGCCGTCTTCTGGCCAATCATGCTCTTTTACCAATAAAACGGGGCGCGGACATTTACGCATTAAATGCCAATCGGTAGGTGTAAAGATAACGGAAGCCAGGTCGTCATGCTTTTTAGTTGCTTTTACAACAAGGTCAATTTGATTGTTAAATGTGTAATAGATAATCGACTCGTAGGCACGATTGTTCCATTCAACCACGATGTCAGTTTCACCGAAGCCTTGCTCTTTAAGCTGCCCAGAGAGCCACTTAGCATGCTCATTGGTAACAGCATCTCGCATGGCTTCTCGCTCATCTGGACTTAACATAGTGGTCATATCATAAGACAAGTCGTAAACCACCATAATGGCAGTTACAGAGGCCCCGGTCTTGGATGCTAATTCATAAGCGCGACTTAACGCGGGCTGGTTATCTCGCTCGGCGTCGACTACCGCAAGGATTCGTTTACACTCAATCATCACTCCCCCTAATACGAAGTTTGGTCGTGGCTGTGTGAACGGTAACGTTCAACAGTAACTCTTACTAACTATAAACGACAATGTGGAAAACGTAAGTTGTTTTAGATCAAGTATTTTACATTGCAAGGAAAGCAACAATGTATAGCGGCATTGCCAATAATGGTAAAAAAGGGTTATGGGAGTAGGAGTATAAAGCGCGCTGAATGCGCGCTTTTAGGAAGGTAACACTATTTAACCGAGTTAGACCACGTTAGCCGTTACACACTATACTCGGGCCGTTAAGCACTTCTAGCTTGGTATTAAGGCGTTCAAAGTCCACAATCGTAATAAGTTTACCTTCAACTTTAATAATATCTTCTTTTTGGAAACGACTTAATAAGCGACTGATGGTCTCTATCGTTAAGCCAAGATAGTTACCTATCTCGTTACGCGTCATCGTAAGGTGAAATTCTCTGTGTGAAAAACCGCGTTCTTCAAAACGCTGAGATAAATGAGAGATAAAATACAAAAGGCGTTCTTCAGCCGTGCGTTTGTTGAGAAGCATTATCAAATCGTGATCATGTTTAATCTCTGCACTCATAAAGCTCATAATTTGATGGCGTAATTTAGGAAGCTGCATCGACATTTCGTCAAGCGTTTCGTAGGGCAGCTCGCACACCATGGCGGTTTCTAGGGCCAATGTGTAACTTTGGTGCTTATTTTCACGAAGGGCATCAAAGCCAATGATGTCACCGGGGAAGTGAAACCCCGTTATTTGCTCTTCACCTTCAGAGTTAGTCACAAACGATTTAAATGACCCGGTTCTTACTGCATATAACGACTGAAACTTATCGCCGGTTTGAACAAGGGTATCGCCTTTATGAAGGGGCTTTTTGCGCTCTATGATATCGTCAAGAGACTCTATCTCCGTCTTATTCAATGCAACAGGTAAACAGAGGTGACTGAAACTACAGTTCTGACAATGTATTGAAAATTCGCTTCCTTTGCTCATAAGACCGACTCTCTTAAGGTACACACGGTGATATTACACGCATTTTTACATGAATGCGCCATAAATTAGATAAGTGGCATATATGGCCATTATCACAGCTATAACTTGTCTCACATAACTGTGCTGAAAGCTTCGAACAAGATACTGGCTACCGGCGCTTGCAGCTAACAGTGTGGGTAACGTACCCAAACCGAAGAAAAACATAATGCCAGCGCCTTGCAATGCATTACCCGCTGCCAGAGACCAGGTTAGCGTTGAATAGACCAATCCACATGGTAGCCAGCCCCATATGAAGCCATAGGGAACCGCGCTTAACGGCGTTTTGAAAGGAAGAAATCGTTTTGATAAAGGCTGAAGCTTTGCAAACAGGCCTTTGCCCGCGTTTTCTAAGACCGATAAACCCGTCCACCATTTCCCTAAGTAACAAGCGAGTAACAGCAACATGATGCCGCTTAGAAGAGAGAGGGCATAATTAGCAAGCGGTACGAAGTCAGCGGCTATTTTTCCAAGCGCACCGGTAATGGCCCCTGCTAGTGTATAGCTAGTAATGCGTCCCATGTTGTAGGCGAGGGTGTAGGGCAATGCCGATGCCCCCTTTGGCGATATCATTCTAAGCGCTGCAACAATACCGCCGCACATGCCTACACAATGTACGCCTCCTGCTAAACCTATAAGAAAGGCAGAAAAGTAATTAATCCCGTCCATTATCTTCTTGTATTTGTTTTCGCTGTTCGGCCAGTTTTTTCTCTTCTGGCGATAAGTCATCGTCAAAAAGAATGCTATAGCCTTGGCGGTCTAAATCCTCGAACTGATTGGTTTTTACAGCCCAAAAGAAAATGACAATAGCGACTGCCACAATAATGATGGCGATAGGAATTAATACGTAAATAATACTCATGCTATTTGCTCAAAAGTCGCGTTGAGTTTGTAACTACAATGATACTGCTTAATGACATACCCACAACCGCCATCCAGGGAGAAAGTAAACCAGACACGGCGAAAGGCAATATTAAAAGGTTGTATCCCACAGCCCAGCCGATGTTTTGTCTTATTTTCTGTTTTACTTGATGTGAGGTTTTAATTAGCGCTGGTACAGATAACAATTGATCGCCCAGCAATATAACGTCAGCAGCCGTTTTGGCAACGTCCGTTGCGTTACCCACTGCAATGGCAACATCTGCACTGGCAAGTACAGGTGCATCGTTAATGCCGTCGCCCATCATCATTACTTTCGCTCCCCCTTGCTGCATTTGCTGAACCGCTTCGTATTTTTGTTCAGGTGTTAAGCCGCCTTTCGCCGTTTTTATAGGCAAAGGCGCGGTTAGCGTATCAACGTTTTGTTGAGTGTCACCACTTAAAACTGCAAGGGTATGGCTTTGCGACAAGATATCTAGAGTTTCTTGGGTATCGTTGCGCAGGGTGTCACGTACTTCAAAAGCAGCGATGATTTGCCCTTTTACTGTTAAAAATACATTGGCAGATGGGTAAGTATTTGATGATGGTAAGTTAGCCAGGCTAAATGCACCAGAGCCCATCGAAAAATGTGTATCATTGATTACACCGCTAATGCCACCCCCAGGCGTAACGGTAAAATTATCCACCTTATGTGAAACTTTACCGTTAAAGGCCTTCGCGATTGGGTGTTCGGAACGAGCTTCAAGCGCGCAGGCTATCGCCATGGCGCTTTCGCTATCAATTCCGTCAGCAAACCACGCATTGGAAATCGTGAACTTGCCTTGAGTCAGGGTGCCGGTTTTATCCAATGCTATGGTGTCGATATCGGTGATCTGCTCGAGGGCGTCGGCGCGTTTTAGCAAAATGCCTTGGCGGTTTAATTTCGCCATAGCGCAGGTTAGCGCTGAAGGCGTGGCTAAACCTAACGCGCAAGGGCAGGTTGCTACCAGCACAGATATAGTGATCCAAAAGGCATCGTCACTGCCGTTTACGTACCAAAACCCGTAAGTTAATGCTGAGATAACCAGTACGGCGCTCACGAAATAACGGGAAAAGTTATCGGCTAATTGTGCCGCTTTAGGCTTACTCGCCATAGCGCTTGCCTGAAGGCGCACAATTTGATTTACCAACGCATTTTTAAGTGTCCGAGTAACTTTTATCGTTAATGTACCGTCCTGGCAAACAGTACCGCCATAAACGGTGCTATTGGCTGACTTTCGCACCGGATTAAATTCGCCGGTAAGCATCGACTCGTCAACGGCAGCGCTCCCTTGGGTTACCAAACCGTCGATGGGAATGGTTTCCCCTGGCTTAACCAGCACAATGTCATCTATTTTTAACTGCTTTGCTAAACATTCTGTTACGCTGTCGTTAGCTTCTAGCTTAGTGGCAGACACAGGCACGTATTGCATCATATTGGCGGATATTTGCGCAGCACGTTGACGGCTGCGATGCTCTAAAAAGCGACTGAGTAGCAACAAAAAGATGAACATACAGATCGATTCGAAATACACTTCACCTTGCTCTAGTACCGTAGAACGAATTCCCGCAATATAGGTGCCGAAAATAGCCAGTGAGACCGGCACGTCCATATTAACTGTTCTTGCACTTAGGGCTTTTGCTGCGCCTACATAAAACGTACTGCCTGAATAAAGCACTACAGGGGTGGTAAGTGTTAGGGCTACCCAGTAGAAATACTGACGAGTTTCAAGTTCTATAGCCCCGAACCAGTCGAAATAAAGCCCGGTCATTAGCATCATCACCTGCATAGTCATGATGCCGGCAAGCCCCAGCTTTTTTAAAAATGTTTTTTGTTCTCGCTTATAGCTGGCTTCGTGCTCATCGGGGTGAAAGGGCGAGCCAACGTAGCCGATTCGTTTGAGCGTAGAAAGAATTTGGCTAAGTTTGATTTGAAATGGAGACCAAGTAACCAGTGCACGGCGCTCTTGTACGTTAACCGCCACTTGCTTTATGCCTTCTACCTTAGACAGCTGCTTTTCAATAAGCCAGCCGCAAGCAGCACACGTAATACCCTCAAGGGTCAGTTGAATTTGTTTATCTTGCCCTTCCTCGAACACAAATTCTTCTTGCAGTGACGGGTCGTCATAAACTTTTAATTTATCGAGGGTCTCAAGAATCCCATCGTCAGATTTTTGCGCAGGCTCAGTTCTGAATTGATAGTAGTCTTCAAGCCCGTTGTCTACGATTGCTTCGGCAACAGCTAAGCAGCCTGGGCAGCACATATCGCGCTGCTGACCTAGAATAACTGTATTAAACTTTCCTTCCTCGTGACTCGCAATGGGCAGGCCACAGTGATAACAGTCGTGCGTGGCCATTATGGATTGAATTTCATTTTGCCAGCGTGGGGAAGGTAGAGGATATTTTGAATTTTCCAGCTATCGTCAATAGGCGTAAGTGAGACCCGCCACTTGCCGTCGAGGCTTTCTTCAACATACCCTCGGTAGATACCATTAGCATCGCGGCTAAGTAGTACGCTGACATCACGCTCTTCAAGCGTTACATGATAGAAGTTAAGTTTCACCGCATTGCCGTCTTGTGGAATGCCAGAGTGAAACTCAAGGGCAATACTTCCATCTTTAATGGTTAAGTCGGTAGTGATATTCATGCGACGGGCTATGGCTTCTTTATCCAAGCGCGCATTAATCGCTTTCCCTTCTTTGTAGTAATCGTCGACCACTAAACTATCTTCAGTGGAAATGGCTAGGTTTAACAGTACACCACCCATAATAAGGGTAATGATAGGGACGGCAATTAAAAACCAGGGCCAAAACTCTTTATACCAGGGTCTATTCATTCAACTTTTCTCGTGGTTACTACGCTAACAACATAGGTATTAATACTGCTTAAACAGAACTTAGTTAAAGCAATAACCATAACTATGGTGTTGGATATAGGCATTTATACTATTTACGCTAGTTAAAATAGGATGTGTGCTACGTGCTGCTAAGCAACAAATACGCGTTTTATAACGTTGTAGCGTACGCAAATTATATGTTTGTATTTTCTCATAAAAAAAGCCCCGTAGTAACGAGGCTTTTTGAGATATTTAATGATTTAAATCATTAATCATTTGAAAGGCTGTAAACGTACGCCGCAACTACGTGAATTTTATCATCACCCAAGGTTTTCTTGAATGAAGGCATTACGCCGTTACGACCATAAGTTAGTGTTTCAGTGACCGCTCTGTGGCTGCCGCCGTATAGCCAGATATTGTCAGTAAGGTTTGGTGCACCTAGTGCCTGATTACCTTTACCGTCCATACCGTGACATGCCGCACATGCTGCGAAACGCGCTTTACCCGCTTCAGCAAGCTGTGGGTCTACATCGCGACCGCTTAAGCTAAGTACATAGTTAACGACTTCTTCGATACCGTCTTCACCCATAGCATCAAGCCATGCAGGCATTGCTGCTTGACGACCAAGCGTAAGGGTTTCTACGATTTTCGCACCTGAACCACCGTATAACCAATCGTTGTCCGTTAGGTTAGGGAAGCCGCCATTCTGACCACGTGCATCTGAACCGTGACACTGAGAGCAGTTTTGTAGGAATAAACGCTGACCTACTTTATTTGCTTCTGGGTCTTTAGCCAGTTCTTCAACAGGAACTTGTGCGTAGGCTTCGAAGATCGGGTCGAACTTCTCAGCAGCGAAATCAAGTTCACGGTCATACTCCACTAGGTAGCCTTGCTCTTTTGCGTCAATACGCGCCTGAACTGACTCTTCTAGCGACTGAATATTTTGGTTAGAACTCTTCCAACCCCAAATACCTTCATACGCACCTAGGCCAGGATAAAGCGCTAGGTATATAAAGCCCCAAACGATGGTCATGTAGAACATAATTGTCCACCAGCGAGGTAGTTGGTTATTCAACTCCTCAATACCATCAAATTCGTGGCCCATTGACTCACCTTCAGCGACGCCAGTCTTGTTAGACAGGCACCAGCGAAGAAGGAAGTAGCAACCAATGATCAACCCTAGGGTTATCACTGAAATCCAAATTGTCCAAAACATACTCATGAGTTCGAGACTCCTGCTAATCTTCTTTTGATTTTTCTTTTTCTTCGTCTGCAAACGGTAAGTTTGCTGCTTCGTCGAATTTCTTCTTGTTGCGGCCGCTAAACGCCCACCACACAACGCCGATGAAGCTTACAAAGACGATGACAGTAAAAATGCTGCCTACAATTCCTTGGTCCATATTATTTCAAATGTGTGCCAAGAGACTGTAGATAAGCAATAAGGGCTTGCATTTCCGTTTTACCCTGTACTGCCGCTTTCGCACCCGCGATATCTTCGTCGGTATACGGAACGCCAAAGCCACGGAATACTTCCATTTTTTCAGCTGTTAACTCGCCATTAAGCGTGTTTTCCGCAAGCCAAGGGAACCCTGGCATGTTCGACTCTGGAACCACGTTACGAGGATTAAGCAGGTGAACTCGGTGCCATTCATCGCTGTAACGACCACCAACACGTGCTAAGTCAGGACCAGTACGCTTAGAACCCCAAAGGAAAGGGTGCTCCCATACTGATTCGCCAGCAACGCTGTAGTGACCATAACGCTCTGTTTCAGCGCGGAATGGACGGATCATCTGGCTGTGACAACCTACACAACCTTCACGGATGTAGATGTCACGACCTTCAAGCTCAAGCGCGGTATATGGACGTAAGCCTGTTACCGGTTCCATTACTTGCTGTTGAAACATCAACGGCGTAATTTGAACCATGGCACCAAAGCTGATAGCGATAAGGATTAATACCGTTAACAGACCGACGTTCTTTTCAATTAACTCATGTGCGTTTTTCATTATTCGTCTCCTTTACTACGCTGGCTGAGTCGCTGGATCTGCAGCGATACTGCCTTTAGGGGCACGAACGGTTTTCCATGTGTTGTATGCCATAACAAGCATACCCGCTACCACGAAACAACCACCAATGAAACGAACCACATAGAAAGGCTTAGACGCTTCTAATGACTCGACAAAGCTGTAGGTTAACGTACCGTCAGCATTAACTGCACGCCACATTAGACCCTGTAGTACACCTGACATCCACATTGCTACGATGTATAGAACAACACCGATAGTGGCGAACCAGAAGTGCACGTTAACCAAACGAGTGCTGTACATTGCAGGCTGACCGAATAGCACTGGAATTAAGTGGTAAATTGAACCAATTGAAACCATTGCAACCCAACCTAGTGCACCAGAGTGTACGTGACCAATTGTCCAGTCAGTGTAGTGTGACAGTGCATTAACGGTCTTGATTGCCATCATCGGGCCTTCGAAGGTAGACATACCGTAGAAAGACAATGAAACAATAAGGAAACGCAGTACTGGGTCTGTACGTAGTTTATGCCACGCGCCAGAAAGCGTCATAATACCGTTAATCATACCACCCCAAGATGGAACGAATAGGATAATAGACATCACCATACCTAGTGACTGTGTCCAGTCTGGTAGGGCAGTGTAGTGTAGGTGGTGAGGACCGGCCCAGATATACAGAGAGATCAGTGCCCAGAAGTGAACAATTGAAAGTCTGTATGAATAAACCGGGCGACCAGCTTGCTTCGGAACGAAATAATACATCATTCCAAGGAAGCCCGCAGTTAGGAAAAAGCCTACCGCGTTGTGGCCGTACCACCACTGCATCATAGCGTCTACTGCGCCTGCATACAGTGAATACGATTTAGTGAAAGACACCGGAATAGCCATGCTGTTACCAATATGAAGAATTGCAACAGTTAACATGAACGCGCCCAAGAACCAGTTCGCTACATAAATGTGCGACACTTTACGGATAACTAGGGTTCCGAAGAAGTTAATGATATAAGCGACCCAAACCAGTGCCAAAAGGATATCGATTGGCCATTCCAGTTCAGCGTATTCTTTCGAGCTGGTCAAACCCATAGGTAGGGTAATAACAGCTAAAACGATAACGGCCTGCCAGCCCCAAAAGGTGAATGCGGCAAGTTTGTCACTGAACAGTCTTACCTGGCAGGTACGCTGAACGATGTAGTACGACGTTGCAAATAGCGCACAGCCGCCGAAGGCAAATATAACGGCATTAGTGTGCAACGGACGCAAACGTGAGAATGTTAGCCATGGTGTATCGAAGTTAAGCATAGGTGCAAAAAGTTGCGCGGCAATAAATACCCCTAGGCCCATACCTACAATACCCCAGACTATGGTCATGATGGTAAATTGCCTAACTACTTTATAATTGTAGTCAGGTTGTGCTTGGCTTATTTCACTCATTTTAATGAATCTTCCACTTCAAATGAACTATGGTCTCCAACTGCCGGAATAGTACGGTCGAGACGTGTATCAGCTAAGGAATAACGCTTCACACCGAGCTCGGAAAGAGTAATAATTATTGTCTCCAAGCCAGTTGGTACGCGGATGATAAGGTTTTTAATTACAAAAAGATACCATAAACTACCTAAGCTTGATCTCCGTCAATGAAGAAATACACAAAATTTAAGAAATGCTAAATAACGATAACAATAAACGATCAAAAATTTTACATTCGCAGCTTCCGTTAGCGGCTATTGTTGTAGTCGCCGTGTGCGTTTATCTCGCTCATAAATTCCAGACATCGGCATTAAATGAAACGAGCGTAGTTAATGGAATAGGAAATAGCTGCAACTTTGTCAATGAAACTTGCGAATTCTTAATTGATGACAAGTTATCTATCGCCTCTTTCTCGATTGCACCCGAAGTAGAAGAATCAGTGACGGTTAAGCTTTTAATACCCGAAGGCGAGGTTATTGAAAGCGCGTGGATTGAGGGCGTAAATATGTATATGGGCAAGATACCAGTTTTGCTGGACAATGTTGAAACCGGCCAGTGGTCAGGGTGGTTCATGCTTGGCAGTTGTAGTGAACCAGTGATGAAATGGCAATTGCGGTTAAATATTGAAGGAAAGGACAACCCCCACTATTTATATTTTGTGACGCAACAATAAGTATGGCTGCACAATAAAAAACGGCTGCGCGATGCAGCCGTTATTACTTTATTATGTTTTTTTCACAACTTACATTTGCGACTGTAAGTAGTTCGAAAGGCCAATTCGCTTAATCAGCCCTAACTGTTGTTCTAACCAATGTGCGTGATCCATTTCTGTGTCATCAAGAAGAACAATAAGCATGTCGCGGGTCACGTAGTCTTTCTCAGTTTCACAAAGCGCGATGACTTCACGTAGTTTTGCGTCAACTTCGTATTCCACACGCAAATCGCTCTCAAGCATTTCTGGTACGTCTTTACCCACTTTAAAACCTGTGCGCTTTGTCATATCAGGGGTGCCTTCCAAAAACAGCATGCGCTCTATGAGCTTTGTTGCGTGACCGCGTTCGTCATCAAACTCGTGATCGATTCGCTCATACAACTTATTCAACCCCCAATCGAGATACATTTGGGAGTGAATAAAGTATTGGTCCATGGCCGCTAGTTCGTATGAAAGCAGCTCATTTAAGCCATTGATTATTGCTTGATTGCCTTTCATTAGTCATCTCCCATTACTTGCGCTTGCAGGTAGTTTTCAATACCCATCGCATCAATCTGATATTCTTGCGTTTCAATCCAGTCTAAGTGCTCTTCTTCATATTCAAGAAGGTCTTCTAATAAATCGCGAGACACATAGTCTTGTTTCTCTTCGCATAATGCGATGGCTTCGCGAAGTAGGGGAAGCTGCTCTTTTTGAAAACGCGCATCGCACGACAGCATTTCTACGGTATCTTCACCAATATAAAGTTTACCTAGTGCTTGAAGGTTAGGTAGCCCTTCTAGGAAAAGAATACGCTCAATGAGATCATCGGCTTGCTTCATATCCTTGATGGACTTCTTGTAATTCTTTTCGTTTAACTCGGAAAAGCCCCAGTTTTTAAACATACGGGCGTGCAGAAAGTATTGATTTATCGAAGTAAGTTCGCTTGTGAGCACTTCGTTCAATTTTGCAACTACTTGTTTATCACCTTGCATTGTGTAAACCCTATTAACGTATTTGCCGCAAGTATAGACTAATATTTATAATGCGTCAAAATTCCTTTGAAAAACAGCTGCTTACAAACGATAACGTTTCTCAATTCATCCATTGTTCGCATTTAGAACTGCATCACTGTTGCGCATGAGCATAGGCAAGGCTTTCTTCCGCAAAACCCAGCCCAGCTTCAGTAAAGAAGTTAAACACTTTATCTACGCCGTTTTCTAATAAATGAGACACTTCATCTTCGTAGCGTGCGATAGCTGCGACCTTGCCCGTATAGCCAGCATTTTTGAGCTGGCGCGTAATATTGATGGAATCCTGAATTGACGGTAGCGCCAGCAAAACAAGCTGAACTTGTTGTATATCAAGGTTATCCCACAGATCAACGTCTTCGCCATCGCCACAAATTACGTTAAGGCCTTCGCTTGCCATTTCTTTGATTTTAACTCTGTCAGCATCCATGCCCCATACGTTTACTTCACTTAGCTTAGAAAGCGCGTTAAATGCTCCACGGCCTACGCGGCCCATTCCTAAGACCAAAAATTCGGCGTTGTGCAAAGTAGGATAGATATCTTCTTTTAATCGTTCTGGCTTCTCGAAGCGCTTTATTGTTTGCTTGTGTTTGTGATAACGAGAATGAGAATTGCGATACAGCACGCTGGTAAGAACAAATGATATAGATACCGCAAGCGCTATGACCACTAACCACGTTTTAGCCAGCAATCCAAGCGATACAGCAAGTGCGCCAACAATGAGCCCAAACTCGCTGTAGTTTGAAAGCACTAAGCTACTTAAATAAGCCGTACGGCCTCTTAATCGCAGTGAAGTAAATAGTCCGAAGAAAAGCGCTGCTTTAAGAGGAATAAACAAGCAGAATACGATGGCCAGTACTATCATATTTAAATCTGGAAGCGCTGTTAGCCCTATGGTGAGGAAGAACCCAATTAAAAGCAGGTCTTTAAAGCTTAATAATGATTTGGCAAGCTCTGATGCTTTTTCATGCTGCGCAAACAAAATACCAAATATCAGTGCACCCAAATCACCCTTTATATTCACCAGTTCGAATAAATGATATCCGCCGAGCGCCAGGATGAAGCCGGTAAGTGGCAATAATTCACCGTGTCCAGATTTGTTTATCATTTTGTTTATGATTGGCATGGCGGGGAATAAGCCAAATAATGCAAGCGCCCATACCGAGGGAAGCTTGCCTGTGGCTGCAACCAAAAATATTACGGCGAACACGTCTTGCATAACTAAAATGCCAATAGCTAAACGCCCGTGACGGGTTTTGCTTTCACCACTTTCTTCTAACACCTTTACCACACAAACGGTGCTGCTAAAGCTTAGGGCAAATGCAATAAGAGCAGCACTTTCCCAAGTAAGGCCGTCTACAAAGTTAGCTGCTATCGCCCCCATAGCAAATAAACAGCAGGTAATAACACCTACCCAAACTAAGGTATGAGTGATGCTTGCAGCCCAAACCTCGCGACGACTCAAGTCACGAATATTGAGCTTTAACCCAATGGTGAAGAGCATGATAGTAATACCCAAATTAGCTATTTGGGTTAAATCTTCGGTTAAGGTATAGCCTGCGAAATTTAATAAAAAGCCAGCAACGAGATAGCCGACAAGTGGAGGAATGCCGATAAGCTTAACCGTTAAACCGCACGCAAATGCGAAGAGAAGAAATGCATACTCCATGAATTACCTTTCAAAATAGTTATACGTAAAAACCGTAGCCTTTAATAAGGGGACAACACTTTTATATCTGGATAAGTTATCGACTTTTATTATTGATAAAGGTTATCAGATACCAAGCGTTTAAGGTGTAAATACTTTCTGTAGACTAGCATGCAATAGCTTGTTTTCGCAGCTAAAAAGCGTGTTTTTATTGCTGAGTATTTTTTCTGTTATATGCGTGTTCTATCGCACTAATGGTAACGCGTAACCGATAGGTGTGCCTAATAGGTTGTTCAAATTAAGTTTTTAAATCAGCTATTTACCGCCAAGGCAAATCTAGTTCTCACTTTTGGGTGTATTGAAGAAGGTTAGTGGCTTAGTATGCAAATAAAACATGACCAAAATAAAGAAGGACTTTAAATGCGTATTACAATATTAGGCGTGCTTAGCATGTTGGTTGTTTTTAATGTAGCAATTGGTTTGCTTTGGACTCCCATTTGGTGGTTTTTGTTACTCTCTGTCACCCTTCTTATTTTTGGCTTATACGACGCGTTTCAATCAAAACATGCCATATTGAAAAACTTTCCATTGATAGGTCGAGTCCGATGGACTGTTGAAGGCCTTAGACCTTATATACAGCAGTATATTATTGAAACCGATACGGGTGGCGCGCCTATATCGAGGATGTTTCGGTCAATTGTTTATCAGCGTGCTAAGAATAGCCGCGAGACTATTCCATTTGGAACGCAACTCGACACTTATAAAGAGGGATATGAATGGATTGGCCACTCGTTATCTGCCCGCGAAGTTGAGGAAATGGATGAAAACCCCCGCATTACTGTTGGCGGACCACATTGTAAGCAGCCCTATGAAGCCAGTGTGCTGAATATCAGTGCAATGAGCTTTGGCAGTTTATCTAAAAACGCAGTACTTGCCCTAAATAAAGGGGCAGAGAAAGGTGGCTTTTATCACAATACCGGTGAGGGCGGTCTGACTCCCTACCACTTAAAACATGGTGGTGACATCGTTTGGCAAATTGGTACGGGTTACTTCGGCTGTAGAACCAAAGACGGCGGCTTTGATCCTGACGTGTTCAAGGAAAAGGCACAGTTAGACAACGTTAAAATGATAGAAATAAAATTGAGTCAAGGCGCTAAGCCAGGCCATGGCGGCATTCTTCCTGCGTATAAAAATACCCCTGAAATCGCTGATATAAGAGGGGTAGAGCCGGGGACTCAGGTTGATTCTCCGCCGCGACATAAAGCGTTTTCGACGCCATTGGAGATGATTGATTTCATTACCGAGTTACGAGAGCTAAGTGGCTATAAGCCCGTTGGCATTAAATTAGCGCTTGGAAGGAAAAGTGAGTTTATTGCTATGTGTAAAGCCATGGTGGAAAAGGGCGTTACCCCCGACTTTATTACCGTAGACGGTGGCGAGGGTGGAACTGGCGCGGCTCCATTAGAGTATACGAATTCCATTGGCTTTCCCCTTCGAGAAGCGCTGGCGTTTGTAGATGACTGTCTTACTGGTTTCGACCTTCGGAAGAAGGTTAAAATTATCGCATCTGGAAAAATAATTACGGCGTTCCAACTCGCTAAAAACCTAAGCTTAGGCGCTGATTTATGTAATAGTGCGAGAGGCATGATGCTAGCTTTAGGCTGCGTTCAATCACTGTCTTGCAATACGAATAAGTGTCCAACTGGCGTAGCAACACAGGATCCAAGGCTTGCCCGCGGATTAAATGTAGAGGACAAATTTGAAAGGGTTTACCGTTTTCATAGAAAGACAATTCACGCACTGATGGATATTTTATCTTCTACCGGCCATGTTAAAACCAGTGAGCTAAACCGAACTCATATTTTCAGGCGGGTCGACCAGTGTCACGTCGCACGCTATGATGAGATTTTTCCGTTAGTGAAAACCGGAAGCTTCCTTACTGATGAGGTACCTGAACGGTTTAAGCTTCACCTTAAAGAGGCCAATGCGGAAAGCTTTATGCCGTGTAGTTTGTTAGCTGAAATTGAAAAAGAAACGAAAGACGTTTCGTAAAGCGCTACTAGCAACGAGAGCGGTTATTTTATGAAAAGGCATTTACACTCCTGGCCAATTTCTCTACGACCAGGCGTGTACGTGCTTTTTTGCTATTCCACTTTCTTTTCTGGAATACGTAATTGATAAAGACGATAGTCACTGGTTCTATAAGGTGAGACTTTATATTTTGGTTGAAGGTATGCCACCAAATCTATGAGCTCGGAAACGGTGAGTTCGTCATTAACAACGCGCATCAAGGAAACACCATCTTCACTTGTAAAGCTTGCAGGCTGTCGGGGTGTCAATTTGTGTGAAGGATTGATGATGCTTGTCACAAGTTCTGCATAAGTCTTAATTCTGCCACTACTTCCGCCTAGCGGTATAGGTTTAACCAACAAGTATTGGGCGCTGTCATCTTCGCCTTCGCCAGCAATTCTATGGCAATCTTGGCACTGATATTTTTTAAAAACCAGATAACCTTGTTCCGCGTTGCCTTCAGGTAAACTAAACCCTCTGGGTGATTTTGCGCCTTGCTCACAGGCAAAAAGCAGAAGCGTAGCTAGCAGTATGATTGCGGTCTTCATCACTTATTCCTTCTATTACTTTACTATTAAATGATAGCTCAAAGCTCAGTTGATAAATTCAGTATGAAGTAGCTGTTGGAACTTATATTGACCTAGCGCAAAGTATTAACAATAAACACAAGATAATCTCTTGTTATCAAGTTTACGCAAAAACAAAGCGATTATTTGGCGTTAACTGTTTATCACAACGGGAGAAAAGCTATGCAAAGCTACAATACGATTTTAGTACCTATAGATGTGTATTCTGATTACAACGTGGTAGTAGAAAGAGCGATTTCCATCGCTGGTAATAGCCATAAGATCCACTTGCTATATGTTGCATACCCCCAAACTAATATGGAGCCCTACGGTTTCTTTTTAGAAAAAGATTTTTCACAAGAGGTAAGAGAGCAAGCCTTAAGGCAGCTAAAAGATGTGGCAGCAAAGCATGATATTCCCTATAGCCATGTCAATGTTGAAATAGGTTCGCCCGCTGATGAGATTCACCATATGGCTGAAAAAATTAACGCCGATCTCATTGTTGTAGGCACCCATGGTCAAAGTGGTTTGCGGCTATTACTCGGTTCAACCGCAAATGCTGTGCTTCACGGTGTAAAAACAGATGTGTTGGCGGTAAAAGTATAGTGATGTCATTCGACTGTCATGAAGCTTCGCTAGCGTGATGATTTTTGTGGCAATGAATAATACTAAAAATGAACAAACGGACAGGGTTCTCTAGGCTTCTTTTTGCAACCCATTACTCAATCAAAGGGCTGCGTGCCGCATTTAAAAGTGAGGCGGCGATAAGGCAGGAATTAATGGCGATGAGCTTATTAATCCCCACGGCTTTGCTCTTGAACATTTCAACGGTAGAAAAATTACTGCTTATCGTGTCGTTATTTATTGTCTTGATCACAGAGCTTCTCAATACCGCGATTGAAAAGCTCTGCGATCATATAACAACCGACTTCTACGAACTCATTGGACGAGCAAAAGATATTGGCTCGGCCGCTGTCTTCGTTAGCCTCTTGCTCGCCATTATTACCTGGTTATCAATTTTATGGTAACCAAACTAGTCATTTTGACCAAGACGTAATAATACGTGGGGTTACTAAAGCGACTTTATTTTTTTGTCACACGACTCATTAACTAACGTTCGAATAGTGCTGTCTAAATTCTTTATGTGCGAATAGTGAATTGAAGTCTCGCCACCCTTACTGATGTCTTTAATCGTAAATACTACATCGTCATCTCGTGAGGTAACGCAAATGCGTACGAAATCATCAGACTGTGCCAGTGGTACATGAAGATATAAGGGCTCATTATGAGAGTTCAGGTACTCAACCGCTGCTTCTTTCGATTTAAAGGGGTCTTGTTTCTCTGGTTGAACATGCCAAGACGAAGAGGGAACGACTAATTCTGCCAGTAGTTTGCCGTGCTTTGTATCGATTCCGCTACTCATATATAACTCCTTTACGTAAAGCAAAAACATGGCGTACTTGAGATGAATAAAAACCTACAGCGTACGCAATCTCGATTCCATAATGTATGCAGTTGTTACGCAGGTAATACGGATTTAGATTGGTAAAGATAACAAAGCGTTGCAGAGTAGGGCGCTGTCGGTATTGACCAATGTTACGCGTAACCATTTGACGAAAAATACTTTATTATTTTCAGTGTGTTATCGATTGCGTTTGGCGGACAATTTCGCCATGCCGCCCCGTTTTACATTCGCTTGTTTAGTATAATGCCCCGGCATTTCTGGAGATTGCCAGCCCCCGGCAAGTTGCAGTTCGGGTAAAGAAGCGCCATCTTCTGCAAGCGATACTGCGCCGCCAACGCGACCACTGTGTGGCGTAATATTTTCGGAAATTCCAGCACGATGCGCAATGCGGCGCCAAATACGATAGACACTTGAGTAATTAAGAACGTTTGCTTTATGACTTGGTATTTGTTCGTCAAAGGGCAATAGTGCCGTTTTATGATTCGTCAATCGTCGAAAAAGTATGCCTTTGTGTAGCCCACGTAAATCTGAAACATGTCGGGGTTGTTTGGTTTTAGGGCAAGTATTTGCTTCATGTATATACTCTTGAATCATAGAAACCGTACTGGAGGAAACATACCTATATTGACCTTGTCCAGATTGATCACTCTTAGAAGAAACCACAAGCAGTGTATTATTCCTGGCAGAAATATCTTCTACACAGACTCTTACTAATTCGTCTGCACGCAGTAAGGCATCGAACATAAGGTTAATAATGGCAATATCTCTTAGTTCTAACAAAGAGTCGGGAATAATAGCGTTATTTATTTGTTCAACCATTTCAATGGTAAGCGGAACAGCCTGTTTGTGTGTCAAACGATACTTTCTATTTTCAATAAGAGACAGTCTTATAAAATCTCTTAAATAGGCAGAACGGATGATGGGGTTAGGCAATTTAGCAACACCTAAAAATTTACTGAGCGCAGACAGACGACGTTTAATCGTTCTGTAGGCGAGGGGAGAACGACACAATTCTTCTACATATTGCTTAATACATAATTCATTGTGGCTAAAATCGTTGGTGAAGCCTTGCAGATTAGCCTGCTTACAAAAAATTGCGAATTCGTTATAGTCACTAATATACGCACGTTGCGTGTTGTAAGGTAACTTAGTAAAAATTTCTCGGTAGTAACTTTCAACATCATGCGTAGATGAAGAACGTGAAGGCGAAACGAGTTGCGAATTGACACCTCCTTTAGTGGAGCCACTACCAGAATCGTAATAACCGGAAGCGTGGCTGCTATTATTGCTATGTTCCAATGAATCACTTGTCGCTTGCCGCTTCACTTTATGGGGGTGTAAATGTGTTATCTTTTGCTTAGATGACATGAAATGGCCTGCATGTAGCGCGTTCAATAAGATTCTATCTATTATAAATAATTTTGTAACGTATTGATTTAAATAGTTATTCACGCATGATAACTGTAATTATCATGCGTGAAGTAAAAAGGTAGTCCTTGTATTAGCGCAGGTCTAACCACACGTTTATTCAATAAATATAGGCTTACAGAACGCGTATTCGGGATACTATGCCTGAAAGTTCAGTATAGCTCAGTAGTATTTCCTATTAGGTGCCACTTTACCATAAGACTGTATGTTTATACAGCCTTGCGCTAATTCCCGCTTAGTTTAGTTGTCTTCCGGCTGCCTTTTTAAACAGAAGCAATAGAATTTCGCGATTTACGCGCAATTTATGTTCAGATAAACGCGTGCGCTGTGTGAAATCTATAAGGCAACACCCTTATCATGCCCATAGATTTCACGTAGCGCTGCCTGAAAAATGCACTAAAATAGACCGCAGACCGACGCGCTAAATATATACACAAGGTCTTGAATGGCTTGCTTCATCCATACTCATGGTCATCACTTTTTTGATACTGCTATCTTAGCGGAATAGGTGATAGCAACATGGCCAATCTACCTACCACAGTTAAATGGCGATACTCGTACCGTTTTCGTTTTTCGGCTTTCAGACTGGCGCTCAGCAAGCAGTATTTCAATATCTGAACCACGATAAGTCATCCGCTTTTACATTAAGTTCCTCTGTGTATTACGTAAATACTTTATTCATAATTAACCTTGTTGTACTGACGCCGAATTAAATATAGTGCTTGCAATTAAACATGCTGAACTTATTAATGACACGTTTTTAAATTACTCTTAGCGCTAATTATCAATCATTGTCTTGATCTCAATACCTTATGTTTATCACTTTACTTAGCCCAACAAGTATTACTTATTTAGATAGCGTACTGTGTATTAAGTACGAAATAAGATTGTTATCGATAAATTACAAAGATTGTAGCCTTGTATTCTTTATTATCAACCGAAGCCTTTTATTTAAAAAAGGCGACGTTTAATCATATATGTTGTTATAAATTAGCTTTTTTAAAACCTGTCGAGCAAGACTCATTCTCAAATATACGGTTATAAATGGTTTGCTAGATTTATTTAAGAAATAAAACGTAACGAACAAAACCTATATTTAAACTCGTGTTTTATAACCAGAACCTTTTAATTCCTAATCAGCGGTAAACCATTCATAACGCTTTAAACATCTACATCTAATAACGCACTAATTATTAGGCCTTAATTTTCTTTTTATTAGAGTATTTCTATATCCTATTTAACATAATATACATTATGCGTAATTGAGTGTGTGGAAGATTAGTGCGATGATGCCGCTCTATTTAGATGCTTTGTTGGCTGTGATTACTTACAGACTTTTTTGCGTGGCTGCTGTGTTGACCCAGTGTTAGGTTTTGGGCTTGTTCGTGAATATCGCACTTATGTCGGTGCTTTTAATTAAAACTTACAGAGATGCTTTGATTTGGGACTGATAAATTGAGTCGTGAAATAAAATCGTGCGCTACGTGAAATCTGATGTACTACACCTCACAAAATATAATTTCATTAACGTAGCGTTACGTTAATTTTATTGGGTTAATAGTCTGGAATTCACGTTTTTTGCAATTAAAGTTGATTTACGAGTTCGAGTATTACAACTCGTTTTTTGCATAGCTGATAGTACTGAATACATAGAATGAATATGTAATTAAAAAGCTTGAAGCCAATACCTAATAGAAATTGTTCGTTTTACCGTGCTTTTCCAAATACCAGATTTATTGCTTTCATTGAGGTATTGCTAAAGAATAAATGTAAGAAACTCGCAATAGCTGTCAGTTATTAGCTTAATTACGGGCATAGCCTCAGTCTTTATAAACTTGTTCAATTCGCTTTATATCTCCAGCATAGTTCAACGCTAGTTTTGCGCGTTCGTAACTCTGTTTCGCTAATTTACTCGCTGCATTTTTGAAGTCTTTATCTACTTCTGTGTCGCTGTTATCGAAGCAGGCTTTTATAGTGTTAAGAGATTTTTGTGTTCGTATTGCCACTTCTATATTAGCCGCTCCATCTCTAGCAATGCTTGTATAAGCGTCATCGAATAAATCCTCCACACTTAACCTTGGCAAAGAAACACGATCATACTTAGTGTCGTTATCAGTTTGGTTTAGCTCTTTTTCGTTTTTTCTAACGTGCTGTGCATTCCGGTTAGCGTCAGTCTCGCTACTATTATTCTTACCATCTTTATCTTTAATAGAGGATGTGTGCCACAGTAACATTAGCCTGGTAATACTGCTTATGGCATTTATCGCTGTACCGTGATCATTAACAGATGGCGACAATGCGCGAGATGCAATTTCAGCTAGAACGATAAATCCAAACCTCGGATCAGCTTCAAAAGAGCGTGCTTCGCCGATAGTAAAAGCGCTGACAATATCATCTTTTTTGATATCTTTGTTTGTATACGCCAATGGCCGTTCTGGCGTTACAAATTCGCCAGGTAGTAAAGTGACATTAATAAAGCAGTCTTCGCTTTTTGCTATGGTTTGAAGTTTCGCGATATCGATTAGTTGGATATACCCTACTTTCTCGGTGAAAGCAGCGTAAGTCCCCTGCTCTTTTATTTGCTCTTGAGGCACTGCGCCTAAACATGGGCTGTCTATTCTATTTTTTACCGCCCGTGTAGTGGCGGCTTCCACTTTTAAAAGCGTAGGTCCCACACGGCCTAAACGAGCAACGCTATCTACCCATCGAATAAAAGTTAAAATCACTATCGCAAATGCCAGACACGTTAAGCAAAATAGAATGAAGAGCCCTGCTTCATTAAAGAAAGCCTGGGTTATTGCAGTAAGCGCCACGGCACTATAAATAAATGCACCAATAAAGACGGATAATGCATTTTGCGATACATCGTCTGAGATAATAAGGCTTAGTGAGCGAGGCGTAGATGACTGACTTGCTGATGCATAGGCATTAACCATAGTACCTGCTGAGAATGTGGCAATAACCATCATGCTCGATGCCATTATTGAAAGTAGTGTTTCGACAGAGTCAGGTTTAATTTCAGGGATATGCTCGGCAAGTGAAGTGCTATCGGCCACTTTGGCGAGGAACACAGCAAAAATAGAAAGAAGGCAAAACCCGAGAGGTTTCACCCAAAGCTTTTCTTTTAGGCTATAAATAAGGAATCTGAGTCTATCTACAGTTATCGGGGCTTCCACGTTGCTCTCTTTTTAATTAACTTCTCAGTAATAAGTACGAATGTTATGAGATTTCTGATTTATCTAACTTTCATTACGTGAGAGCAATACGTAAAAAGTATACGTAAAGACAAAGACCCTTTGCGCGTTTACTTCGAACCATATAGACCAGTGCAAAAGATAAAGCATATTGTAAGTTTCTTGCTTTTAGTCTTTAAATCGAAGCCTTTATCTCAGTTGAAGGTAAGCGCAGCGCCCAATATTGTGCAAACAGCGCCTAGCTCAAGACACCAAGTGAAGTTAATAGCGTCGCAATCATTTTTGCGTTTCAAAAAGCGACCAAACGCCATTCCCGCAATGGGATAAGCAGCCCAGGGGAAAATAGGAAATTTCGCCCCTACTTCTTCATTTCCAACAAATAACTTCAGCAACTCATTGAAAATAGATAGTGACGTATATTTATCCCAGACCGTGTGCGATAAAAAAGCGATAGCGGTAGCCGCGCATATCCAAATATAGACTTTATTGGTCGCATGTTTCAACGCGGAACATATAAACATTAAGCCGGTAAGCGCATACATAAATGTATAGGGTAAGCTCATTACCCCTACTACATTGTGCATGTCTGTAAGCTGATAGCGCTGTGTAGCTTTTGAACTTCTATAGGAAAAAAAAAGTGTGTGATCAGCTTTTTAAACTGAACAATTAATCCGGTGAAAATAACCACAGTGAAGAATAAGGTAATTATTCCAACAATGTGATCGCCCATTGGCAAATTTAAATCGATATGTAGGCCATAAAGAAAATCAGCTAAGTGGAAACTGTCGATAGGCGCAACGGTTTTTCCGTTAGTCGGGTCTACATATAGAGAAGTTAGCTCGGTGTGAGTTGCTCCATTTTGCTTCACTGGAAGATAAAGCTCATACAGTGGCAGCGTTTCAGTGGGGAGTACCACGAACATTCTTTCTTGCATGTCCACATCATGTTCCGAAAGTGCGGTATCTACTATTTCACTTAACGGTAAAGAGTCTGACACTGAACGAAATTCTGTATGTGGTAAGACCGACCATGCCTTTAACTCTGGATAGAACAAAGTAAGAGAGCCAGCCCAAAATACGATAAATAGAGGAATTGAAATGAATAGCCCTATCCAACCGTGACCTTCTAATGCAGAACGAATAGTACTGGCTTTCATCCGACAACTCCTATCTTAATCAGCACATTTAGTACAAGTGAAATTATCAAAACGCATAAGCATTGAAGGACCGGCTTTTTGATGGTTTCAAAACAGAAAAAATAGGCGATTAATCCAGCCCAAAGCAAAAAGCCGAGTATGTAACCCGCAAGTAATTTAATGTCTACATCAATGGGTAAAAAGTGGTTTATATTTAAAGTAATGCTTACGCTGAGCACTAGACCGATAAAAAATGAAAGCAGTGTTTTACGCCACATAAACCCCTCCGATTAAAGACAGTGCGAAGTTAATCAGGGTACCGTACGCAATAAGTCTTAATGCGCGATTTTCATGAGCGACAACAAGGGTTATTAAGACAAAATTCATCATTATTATAGTGATGATGGAAAACACCACCGCCCAAATGTTGTACTGCTCTTTCAAAAGAAAAGCTGCCACTATCAATGCAGTGACGAACAGAATACTGCTTGAAACCTTTGATATAGTAGGTGCGTCAGTTCTTTGATGCGAAGAAGAAAAGTAAAGTGCTGCGCACCCACCCCATAATGTTTGCAATGCGAGTATATTTGTAATTAAAAACATATAGATTCAAATCCTTTTGCTTATCTTCAGCATGTCATTTAAATGGCTATAGCAGTATTGGCCGCCTGACTCATCTTTTGAAGTTTGTATCTGTCGTGACTAAGAACATTTTTACAGTTGTTCCCAAACCATTCCAATGACGAATCTATGCTGCGTAGTTGTGGCTTTGAATACAGATATTCAATGAACCCTTGATAATCTACCGCACCATCAAAAATGGGTACCATCCCTTCGCGTGAACCTGCAGCAGCATAAACATTGTCTGGTGCAAATACGCTTAAATGCTTGCTGCTACTGATATTTTTGAAATGAAAATGATTGATGTATGGAACCAGTAGTTCGCAAGATGCGATAATATCTGCGCCAGACTCCCACACATGTAACACGTCGTAGTTAAGTTGCAGATTCTTTTTATTAACTCCCTCAAAAAGCTCGATAGTAGACGCTACAGAGTCAGCATAGGTATTCGGGTGTGTTTCTATCACTAAGTTAAGTTCATAGTCACTCAGCCAATCACAAACCAGCTTCAGGCGTTCAAAAAGTAAATGCTTCTTGTCATCGGTGATAGCACTACTTGCTTCATTGCTAGCAAATGTACGAATCTTAGTGGCCCCCCAGTGCTTAGCTAAACGACATAGGCGGTGGACTTTAAAATATAAGGTGTCAACTTCATCGAAAAGAGGCAAGTAGTCGCTTAGCATCGTGGCTCTCAATGAATAACTTGAAAGCCACTCTTTACCGTATAAAGGCTGATCTTCTAAATTGGTCGCATGCGCTCCCCACAGTTCAATACCTTGGAAGCCATTTGCCACAGACCATTTTGCGATTTCAGCTATTGATATAAGCTGGTGTCTAAACGATATGGTGCATACTGAAAGGTTCATAGGGCAGCCTCCAAGTCACAAGCACTCGTCAAACAGGGCTCTGCTTTAGTATGAAGTTGATGAAACGCCAACCATTCACAGTACACATCGTTAAGCTTTGACTTTATTTGTTTTTCAGTACTATCTTGTTCATCGAGTAACCTTAAAATTTCTTCAAAAAGCGGTGCCGTCTCTTTGCTTTCTTTCGCCAACTCTGAAAGTTTGATAGCACGGTATTGTATTGCTTTATACGTCGATACAAGTTTCTCTATTTCATCGCACCACAGTTCGAAAGTAACTTCTGGAAACCCAATGTCACGCCAGAAATATGCGAACCCGTGTTCATATGCATACTTTCTAATGGAAAGGACGGGTATTTGCTTTAAGGCTTCGCCTAGATAAGCCCCCTTGCCGTTAGGATTGTCACGATGGGCAACGACTATTTTCCTTATGGCATCTGTAAGGACGTTATGCTCGGGTAAAAAAGTCGCTTCAAAGTATTGGGTAATAGTTTCAAGTGACGAAGGCACGATATCATTGCTGTCGAATAGATACCCACCTGCAACATGTGGTGATGTGATGGCATTGATAACATCCGTGCGTTCAACCTCTCCTTCCCACCTAAAGTCTGGGTCAAACATAAACCAACGTTGCTGATTGTCTGTTTTCTTCAACATCACATAATGAGGAAAAGGATTCTGGTTAAACTTATTCTCCCGCTCAGGTAGCAAGTACATGTCTAGCATTACCATGATGTTTTGCGAAGCCGTGGCATTGTCGAGTAAGTTTTCTAATTCGGCTATATTTTGTGCCTTAGTTTTTGTGTTGTCATACCAAGGCGTAACCTCTACACCATAAATACGCTTATACCACTGGATAAAAAAGTCGTGGCTGAGCGATTCGTCATGATAAGCAAGCGTATATTCCTTCGTCACGACAACATCGGCATCCCACACTCCGAAGTAAAAAGGTCGGTGGTCGACTTTGGGCGAAGCTTTGATGCTTTCACACAAACAGCTTACAAAGCAGTGAACCTTTATATCTTCAAAGGGCACTTCTTGAACGTGGGTATTGTCTTCGTCTTGATTTGCACCTTGATGAGATAAAATAAAACGCGCAAGACTCTCTACCGTTTTAACGTCATCTTGAGATATAGCACTTTCTGGCACTTCAATGTCATATGATAGTTCTAGTTGAATCAGCATTTGCATTAGCAGCACTGAATCTATGTACAGATCTTCATTCAAGCGGGCTGTGGGAGAGAAATTGCGGACATGTTGCGACTTCATATCGTGCGTAAGCACATGCTTAATTGTAGTTATTAAAGAGTCTAAATTCATAAACGGCTCTAGGCTGTAGCTGCTTGAGTTTCTGTTTCTAATTGATAGCTTTTTGCTATGGCTTTTCTATTTACCTTGCCATTAGGCAAACGGTTAATAGCGTCAACTTGAACGAAATCGAAAGGGACTTGGTAGATTGCTAAATGCTGATGACACCAGCGTTTTAATGCGGCTTTATCTTCGTTGGTATAACGACGATGCGCACAAAATTGTAGGTAAGCCCGATAGCCTGTGCTGTGGTCTTTTACTTTAAATAAAACCGCATCTTTAATGTCGGGATGGGTTAATACAATGTCCTCAACATCTTTGGGATAAACGTTAAGTCCCGAAACAATTATGGTGTCATCTTGGCGCGCAACAAAGCATAACTGGCTCTTGCCATCAATGGTTTCGAAATAACCAAGGTCGCTGGTATAGATCTCTGAAACTTGACCATCGAGTGGTTGCTTTACCTTTATTACAATTTCACTCGGTGCTTTCGAGTTATCACCAGCTTTAATGGTAACATGAGGCAGCACTTCACCTATTACATTAGCGCGGTCAAAGGTTTCGCTTATTGCAACACATCCTGCTTCAGAGCATCCGTATTGCTGATAAAAATGTTTGATTTTGGATTTGGTTCGGTCAAACACGGGGCCTGACATTAAGGTGCCAGAGGTCATAACAGCGTGAAGCTTACTGTTGTTGGGCCAAAGCATGCATATCGTATCTATCATTAATGGTGACGAATACAATAGCGGTTGCTCAAGTTTAAGCAGCGCTTTAAGTAAATGCTTAGGATTGATACTCGTAAAGACTCTAGGGTGTTTACCTCGCGCTAATCCAACTAATATCCCGCATATAAGCCCATATGAATGAGTAACTGGGCAAGCAATAACTGGAGTCATAGTGTTTGGAGCACTAAAATGTGTAACGTAAGCAGATACCTCTTGGTCAATGCTACGCCAAGACCGTTTTATACTTTTGGGTTCGCCAGTGGTCCCCGAACTCATTTGTATTAAACCCGGGGCAGTGTCGTGCATTTCGTTATGCGGAAATAAGATCACATTTTCGAGTGTTTGGTAAATAAGTGCATAGCACCCCGCTCTATCGGCGTACTTCCTCGCCAACGCTTCTGGAGTACTAGCATGAATAGGCATAACAGTAAGCCCAGCTTCTTTTGCGTAAAAACATAGAGAAAGCCAATCAGTAACGCTTTCTATGCACACAGCAACACTGCCTTTTTGTGCTTTTAGGTAAGGGGTATTTGAAAATACCTTAAATTTTGAGCTTATATCTTGGGCTGAGATGACTTTATCGTCGATACTAAGCATGTGACTCTCCACAAGTATCTTTGAAAAATTTGGCTAATGGGTTTTCAATGGTGTGATGAAACTCTTGATGCGCATTGCTTGCATGCAGTTTTTTCTTTAAAAGGGATTCAGTAATAATTCGAGGTTCAGATAAGCTCAAACGATTTGTACGGGAATAGTCTGTTACTCCGCTATCCTTGTATGAGCGTAAAGCACGAGCTACTTTCGACCAAAAGAAACTCTCGCTACAATATCCGTGTTTAGAAAAAAGAAAGGATAACTCCGTTAAGTTATAGACAAATACCGTATCTACGAATAGCTCTCGCAATGCGCCGATATTGTCCATCCAGTAATAGTGGTTTAATGGGGCGTTGACGTACTCTGGGTTTATCTTTTCGAACTCAGGCACAATACATGCGTTCGCAATAAATTCGGGTACGTACTCTAAACTCTCGTGAAAATCACGTAACACGACTTTCTTCGGTAAACCGTCGTTCAATATTAAAGACATGTTTTGCGCATGTGCTTCTACTGCAATACCGTGATTAACCAATAGATGCCACACGGGAAGCACTGCAGTATTGATAAGTGCGTCTAGCCATTTTTCTACGCCGTGTTTTTCAATCCAATGGGCAACAAATGGTTTGCCGTCTTGTTCAGTACTTGCAAGGATGGCAAACGGTACGGTTTTAGCGTTGGGCTCGTTTAACACGCTAGCGTCACGAAAAATAGCGCTGAGACTTGGTAACAAAGCGTTAATCCAACTACCATTTTCGCTATCATCTTCGGGATTCTTTAAAGCAATGCCGGCGTATTCTTTTTGGATAAATAGAACGTTTTGGCTTTGTAGCCACTCATCATTAGAAATTACGTTGGCTAACCAGTTAGATATATGGGGTGCTGTACACACTGAGTGAGGCTCGATAGTGCGCAAAGACGATGTGTTCACCACATTAAGCGGTAGCTTTACACTGGCTTTATTTACATTGCTTGTATTAAGCAGGGTTCTTAAAGATGTGCTGGCTTGATAGTCATCTCCAGCTAGCCCAAGTGAGTAAACGTCACTATCTGCTAAAGGTTGCTCCAGAAGAGGCCTAATTGTTTTGTACTGCCAAGGGTGCACAGGCACTAGGCCATAATCTTGATGATTCCCCCCCTGCTGGCGCAAGATATCAGTCAAATAGTTGTAGGTAGAATGACCCAGCTCTCTTTTCCAGAAGCTTTGTTCAGTCTCGCCGTTGAAATTTACACTTAAATATTCTTTCTTTATCGCAAGCCACTGCAGTTTAAATTTTCCACCGGCTTCAGGACCGTATTTTTCATGATCTGCAACACTAAAACCGCTTCTTGATTTAAAGCAAGGGTGGTACGGATGCCCTTCAACAAGTGCAGATTCTAAACGCATATAACTAAGCGCGCGCCTACTTGGCATTTGAGCCAGGTTCTTTTGATTCCAGCGGCAAAGTAATAACGTGTGTTTTAACTCATCGGCGAGTTTATTCCGCTTTTCTTCGGCGTAAGGTAACGAATGAATAAGCTTGATAGCGTTAGACAGTGTTAAGGGCACACCATCTCGTTTAATTGAATTAGGATCTAAACGAACTCTACTGAAGTGTGTTGTTTGGCCTTGGGCTGTTATCAGTGTACGGCCAATATTTAACGTAAACTTTCCGTCTTCAAAACAGTATTCGATTATGTCCTCGTAAAGCAAAGCTTCAAACAACTGGCGAACAACGCGCTTTTCGTTTTCACACATTGCTAGCGCGCTTGCTTCTTTCAATGCAACCGCTGGTGCTTCGGTTTTTTCTAAAATGAGGTTAGCAAGCATCGGCCACTACCTTATCTGCACTTCTTTCTTGTGGTTCGTTAACTTGCAATGAAGTTTCACTGAGCTTCTCAATACTTTTAAATGGGTTATTAACCCATACATACACAGCAAGTTCATCTTGTGCTTCTAGCTCATCAACATCCTCTACCCGAGTAAGAAGGTTGGCTTTAAAAGGAAGTTTTTCTCGCTCTAACACAGAGGTGACAAATGCCGTGCCCAATGAACCTAAGCTAGGAAGCATAGATTTTAATTTACCGTGAATTTTGTGTAGTAACGTAGGCTCTAGCGCAAGTTGGTCGCTACCGAGGCGATTAATAACAGCAAATAATTGATTGAAGAAAAGATAGTATGTGAATCGATTGATTATCATCTGTTCACTGTAAAACAGGTCTTTGCAGTGAACGAGGTGAGGCTCCATGGTTTCAAGTATTTGTTGCCTTTCTTTAGACAAATAAAATCCTTGGTTATCGCGATAATAATAAGCTGTAGGGTAACCGTCTGCTATTTCTAATAGTGAGTTTTGTTGATGCGCTTCTAGGGCGATACCACATTGGTCAAAAAGCCTTATTGCCGGCTCGATTGCACAATTCAAATAACGATCAAACCATTTTGTGGCCACCACACTACTATCAATTCTCTCTTTTTGTGCCAGTGAATGAATGATATTAGCAAGTCGAGAATGCGCACCGGGAAAAAGAGGGTCTTGAACAAGCGCTGCTATAGACTGCGTTCCACCGAGGCCATCGATTTGATTTGCTTTATTAAAAGGGTTTTTTCTTAATATTAATTCAAACCCACTTTCCTTCGCCTTCCCCGCGTTGAGGGAAACGTATGCAGGGTCATCGATAAATTTAAATTCAGGGTAGAGTTTTGAAAAACCACACCGTTTCAGTAAGCGGCAAAGGGTGACGCCAGCTTCTAATTCATGGTGCATATTCTTTCTTAAAGAATTGGTTACCTTCACAGGTATAGATACCTTCACCATATAATCTAACTCGGCGTTATACAGAGTTCTCACTGAAGACGTAGGCGTAAATAAAGGCCCTAACTCTCCTAAGTGACGCAATTCGCCCTCTTCAAGCAATTTTTGTATATGAGCCTGAGCACACAGCCAGTCAGCTTGCAGCGGATGTACCGCCAACAATTTTAGATTCTTACTATGTAATTCTTCAATAAGCGTTTTGGTGGAAGGGGCACCATCGCATAACGCTATATTTTCTAGTATTTCAAAAGCAGACGCTGTCTCTGCACTATTGGAAAAAGTGATAGATTGCTTAGCTGCAAAATAATGCAGTTTGAAATTCCCTTTTAGTTCTGGCGTGAAAAGCTCATGTTGCCAACGATGCATACCTTGCCTTGATTTTGGCGTTGGATGTAACCAATGGCCAAAAAGAATGGCTTGTTCCGAATCTATAAATTGATTACTTTCGAGGGCGGGATCACCAGCACGATTTTCTAAATACATCGCCATAATTTGGTGGCTTTCTATCGTCCTGGCATAAAGTTCTAAGCTTTGCTCTGCGATTGTGTCTGTTGATTGCTTACCAGATTCGCCTTCGCTGTAGATTTCGTCGATAAGCAATAGAATAGCACTCATGAAGGAAATTTCTTCCCACTGAAGACTATTGGGAAGTTGTTTGTAAACCGAATTGAAGACATGTCGCCCCACCGTAGAGCGATAAGACGAGGATACTGAAAGCCGAGTGTTGTTTGCGGTTAGATAAAGCTCAACAGCATATTTATCATTTTGGTGTAGCTGAATGCCTGTTCGAATGGCCCAATCTGCTTTAGTGTGCCAAACCCCCGTATCAATTTCTTTGATATAAGCATTCATGAATGCTTGAAATGACGCGTTATTAGCTTGTTTCTTAGCTACTGAAGTCATGGTTAGACCCTTTTAAGATGAGCAAATTACCGCGACAATCTAGTGAGAATAGTTCTCATTAGCAATGACTTTTACATTTGTTACATGTGGTTATTTTTTGAGTGTTATTTCTTAGGCGTTTTTTTAAGGTTTCTCTTTTTAGGCAATAGGGCCTGCAAACAAAAAAAACTGCGCAGCAAAGTGTTACCCACTCTGCAACAGGGAGTGCTATGAGAAACGAAAAGTCAGGGTTCTTGTCTTCTGATGTTGAAGGCGTGAAGTAGGATAATATGAATAGAAGTCCAACTGGAAACAATATACTTCTGCTTAAGGCAATAACAGCAGATTGAAATGGCTTTTCAATGGCAGTTAAAAAGACACTAAGCAGTACGTTACAGCCGTTAACAAGAAAAAGCGGCCAAATATATAGAATGATGATATACGCGTAGGTAGAAACTTGTTGTTGTGTTGGGGCAAGAAAAAGGCCAATGAAGAAAGGTTTAAACCACAGCAAACACGCCGTCATCATTAGCCCAATAGTAAATACTGTCGCTAATGCTATTAACAGGAAAGCATTGACTCTCGTTGGTTGTGAGGCACCTCGGTTGTAGCTAACAAGTAGATGAAGTGCATCTGCAATACCAAAACTAACCATGATGCTCAGGAATATAAAGTAGTTAACCGCACTGTAGGCTGCTACCCCTTCGCTACCAGTTTTAATAACGAGTAGTGCATTGATGACTAAGAAAAGTACACCCACTGAAATTTCGTTAGTAAATTCTGAAATACCGTTTTTTAAAACGCTGAATAGCCTGCGCCACGGTTTACTATATGTTGAAAGTGTTACGCCTCGATTTTTATCTGCGAAAAAAGCGGCTAATACAAAGAGCTGAAGGGTTTGTGCTACGCCTGTCGCATAAGCTGCGCCCTCAATCCCATAACCCCAATGCCCTACGAATAGCGCATCTAATGCTATATTAGTCAATGCACCTATAAGTAATGCAGTGGTAGCAAGTTTTGTGTACCCATCTGCCCGGACAAGGTAGTAGAGCACCATACCTGAGAACTGAAGAATGAATACCCATCTGAGCACGGAAAAGTATTGCTTTGTCAGTGGCACAATATCAGATGGTATGTGTAATAGCCAAAACAACGCTGGTTCGGCGACGTAGCTTAATCCTGCCAATATTACATTAAGTGTTACGGTAACTATTAATATTTGCGTAAACAAAGCGCTGCCAGAATGGTTATCCCCCTTCCCCATAAAAGTGCCGATAGTAACGCTTCCGCCTATTGCGAGCATTAAGGAGAGCGCCACGAGAAACGTAATGTAGGGTAAAAGTAACGCTACTGCGGCTAACCCTTGAGGGCCGACGTATTGGCCTATAAAAATACCGTCAACTAAACTAGCAGTTGTTAAAGCAGTAAGGCCAATAAGTGATAAAAACGATTGTTTGAAAAACGTGCTTAATAAAGGGTTGTTTAAAATTGCAGCTTTTGTAGACAGTGCCATTACTACTTCTCGAACTTGGTTTTTCGTCATCCTAAGTACGTTCAGTGGTCCATTCAATGAAGGTTACATTTGACACATATGTTAATAGTATGTTGCAGAGAAACTGTTGCGGGCATACGTAAGTAGAGAACAACGAGGCTTCTTAAAAGGCCTAATCGCCGAGAAAGCAATGGTGCTGATCTTATACTGTGGGTGGTAGCGGAAAACTCGTGCTTCGATATAACAACGGCAAATTAAGAAGCGCTATTATCTGCATTAGCCATAATTTGCCAGTTTAGTTGCCTTCACTAACTAAAGTTTTCTAACTTTCGTTTTTGTCGAAGAACAGCGCTTTGAGCAGTAGCGCACGTTTTCCCAGTTTTTTTCCCATTTTTTGCGCCATGTAAACGGCCTTTCACAGACCGGGCACATTTTGGTCGGTAAATCAGACTTCTTCATTTTTAGTTAGCTTTGATAGAAATATCGTGGCGTCCTGTTTCATGGTCTCTATATTTTCTTCTTTCATCCGCCCATAGGTTTTATAAATCATTGCCATACGATGATTGTTGCTAAGCTTTTCTTTGTGTTTATCAATGAAATGCCAGTATAGGTAGTTGAAGGGGCAAGCCTTGGGCCCTGTCTTTTTCGACACCTGATACCCACAGTTTTTGCAGTAGTTACTCATTTTATTGATATAGCTACCGCTAGCGACATAGGGTTTACTTGCTAAGTTTCCACCGTCGCTGTACAAGATCATTCCCGCCACATTAGGCAGTTCAACCCATTCATAAGCATCGGCGTACACAAGCAAATACCAAGCTTGTACCTCTTCAGGACTCAGTTCGGTTAACAAGCTGAAGTTGCCAATCACCATTAGCCGCTGTATGTGGTGCGCATAAGCATTTTGTTGGGTCTCTTTTATACATTGGCGCATACAGTTCATATTGGTTTGCGCATCCCAAAAGAACGAAGGCAACGAGCGAGCGTTATTAAAATAATTGTCCGTTTTTAAATTCGGCATAAAGTGCCAATAAAAGCCTCTCACATATTCGCGCCAGCCCAGTATTTGTCGAATAAACCCTTCGGCAGAATTTAGCGGTACTTGCCCAGCATGGTAGGCTTGTTCGGCGGCTTGAATGGCTTCTTTCGGGGTTAGTAACCCGCAGTTTAAGTAGAACGCGATATGTGAATGATAAAGCCAAGGCTTTCCCTCGACCATAGCGTCTTGATACTGACCGAAATTTGGTAGCCTCTCTTCGATGAAGGTGTTCAAAACGCTGAGTGCATCTTTTCGCGTGACCGCAAAGTGAAAATTATCAATATCGCCAAAATGTTCGCTGAATTCACTTTTTACTAATTCGATAACATCTGAAGTAATATCGTCAATAGCGAATGTGGTGTGTTTTGGCACTTTTTGGGTTTCAGGCATAGACTCGCGATTTTGCGCGTCATAGTTCCATTTCCCCCCAATAGGGTTTTTGCCATCCATCAACACATTGTGCTTGCGCCTCATTTCCCGATAAAAGAACTCCATGCGAAGCTGCTTTTTTCCATCGGCCCATTCACTAAATTCATTGGGGGTAGAGAAAAAGCGATTATCTTCGCAAATAGTAACGGGTATACCTAGTTGATTTTGCCACTGCTGCATGCTTTTAAGCAGCCGATATTCCCCAGGCACAGTTACCTTAACTTCATCAAAGTGCTGCCGACTTAACGTATGCTTTATTTGTGCGAGTAAATCACCCTGGTTGCCTTCATCGGTATAGTGGACGTAGTTAACCTGATAGTTATTGTCGCGCAAATGTACAGCAAAGTGGCGCATGGCACTAAACAGGAATGCGATCTTCTTTTTATGATGCTTTACATAGGTAGCTTCTTCCCGCACTTCTGCCATAAGAATGGTGTCTTTGCTTTTTACGGCGCTCGCTATTACTGGTAATGAGTCGGTGAGCTGGTCACCTAGGACTAAAATAAGTGCTGCCATACCCTACTCTTTTAAAGTTTGAAACGCGTCTAGTGCTCGCTGGCGTGATGCCTTTAAATCAACAATAGGCTTAGGGTAATCCTTACCAAGCTCAACACCCGCATCTTTCAATATAGCAGATGGTGCTTCCCAGGGTTTGTGGATGTATTTGTCAGACAGTCCATTTAGTTCGGGGCAATATTGACGAACATAGCCGCCTTTCTTATCAAACTTTTCACCTTGAAGGATGGGATTAAAAATTCTGAAGTACGGTGCGGCATCTGCCCCTGAGCCTGCTACCCACTGCCAACCGGCGCTGTTACTGGCAAGGTCTGCATCTAACAGCGTATCCCAAAACCAGCGTTCACCTTCATGCCAACTAAGCAGTAAGTTTTTGACCAGGAAAGAACCCACAATCATGCGAACACGGTTGTGCATGTATCCGGTTTGCCATAACTCTCTCATACCTGCATCGACAATTGGAATACCTGTATTACCGGTTTGCCACGCTTTTAGCGCTTTTGCGTCAGTACGCCATGGAAATTTATCAAACTTATCGTTGAAGTTTTTATTCGGTAGCGTAGGAAAGTGAAACAGAAGGTAATAGCTGAATTCTCGCCAACCAAGTTCACTGAGATAAGTCTCGATACTTTTGTCTTCGCTAGTCCCGAACCTATCTTTTATGGCGTACCAAACTTGGTTTGGTGACACTTCGCCAAAATGTAAATGCGGTGACAGTCGTGAAGTTCCTTTCGCCGAAGGAATGTCTCTGCCGTCTTTATACCTTCGTGCTGAGTTTTCAATAAAGTCAGACAGATTATCTGCCGCGCCATCTTCGCCGGGCGTCCACTCCTTGGCAATGGTGTCATCCCATTTTATGGTGGGAAGCAACGCTAACGTGGTTAAGCCATCGCTTTTATCGTCAACATCTGCATAGGTAATACGTGCTGGAGGTGCCTTCGGGTAGCGTGGCTCTTCAATCTGTAGACAGCCATTTTTGTAGTAAGGGGTAAAAACTCGATAAGGCGTACCATCTTTTTTGAGTACCTTCATTGGCTCCCACAATAAACTACCGTTAAAGCTATGCGCCTCGTAGTCACTATCTAGAAGTGACTTTTTTATGGCTTTGTCACGGTTAATTTGCCATGGCTCGTAACACCGGTTCCAAAAGATAGACGATGCATTAAAGGACTCCATGAGCTTTGGAATGAGAGTTTGTGGATCGCCTTTAAAAATTTGTAGATGACCGTTCAGCCGTTTGTTTAAAGATTTTAACGAATGGTGAAGCCACCACTTGCTTGCACCGCCAGGCATTCTGCCATCTGGCGCACTTTCATCAAATATGTAGATGGGAACGATTTTTCCCATGTCACACGCTGCATTCAATGCAGGGTTGTCTTTTACGCGAAGGTCTTGTCTAAACCACATTATGCTTACAGGAACGGTCACTTTTTTTCCTCAGGTATTGCACTTATTTCTAATATTTATCGTATCTGAAGTATTACGCTTTTGACCGGATTCAGGATCCGGTAAATAAATAAAAAGTACCATAAAAATAGTATGATAAATAAACAGATTGAAGATGCAGGCTCAAATGATGTGCAAAAAGGTGTTTTTTGGTTTCGACATGATTTAAGACTTCATGACCAGCCCGCTATTGCCGAACTATGCAAAGCGGTTTCTCAAGTGACATTCACCTATATCTTAGATGACAAATGCTTTGATGAGGCCGCTTTCGGTTTTTCACCAATGGGAAAACACCGGCATACTTTTTTATTACAAACCTTAAGTGATTTAGAACAGCAACTTAATCAACGAGGTCATGAACTCCTTATTCTCAAGGGTAATACTGCTGAATGTATAGTGCAGTTGCTCAATGCCGGTGGGTACACGCATTTAGGAGTAAGTCAGCATTGTGGCTTCGATGAAACTGCCCAACTCAATACAGTAAAGCGCTTTTTCAATACGCTTAGGGTTATTGAAACGCCAACGTTTGGGCTATTTGACGCCGAAGTATTACCTTTTGATATTGAAGACATGCCTGATGTCTTCAGTCCGTTCCGTAGAAAAGTAGAAAAGCACTGTACACCGCTACCCGTTCAAGATTGCATCGCCCAATTACCAGACGGGTTTTTGCCTAATATTGATAAGCAGTATATTTTAAACATCGAGTCGAATTTACCTAATCCCTCGCCTTCATCATTTATTGGGGGGGAGTCGGCCGCACTTAAGCATTTAGAAACCTACCTATTCGATTGGAAGGCAGCGGCAACGTATAAAGAAACCCGGAATACCTTAGATACCTGGAAAGACAGTACTAAACTTTCAGCGTGGCTAGCGAATGGGTCTCTGTCAGCGCGCGAAGTTATAAGACAAGTTCAGCGCTTTGAACAAACCATAGAGAAAAACGACTCAACATACTGGATATATTTTGAGTTGTTATGGCGAGAATTTTTCTATTGGTTACAGTGCAAGTATGGTGCTAAATGGTTTCGTTTTAGTGGCATACAAGGTAAAACGCCCACCACCTGTCACGACCCGGAAACCTTCTCTCGTTGGTGTAAAGGAGAAACAGGTTATCCCATTGTAGATGCATGCATGCGCCAGCTTGCCGAAACTGGTTACATGTCAAATCGAGGCCGCCAGCTTGTAGCAAGTTGTTTTGTTCATGAATTACGCCAAGACTGGCGGTATGGTGCAGCGTGGTTTGAACATCAGCTTATTGACTATGACGTGGGAAGTAACTGGGGAAACTGGTTATACCTTGCTGGCGTTGGAAGCGACCCTCGTGGACACAGGCAATTCAATTTACAAAAACAAACGGAAATATATGACCCCGATGGTCGCTTTCGTAAGGCGTGGTTGTAGTACCTAGCTGTATGTTGAGCGACAACACTGAACCGCCAATTGCAATAATATGGTTAAAGCGAGATCTTCGCTTGCGAGACCATGAGCCCCTTTTTCGTGCTGTCGCATCTAATGAACGTATTCTTTTACTTTATTGCTGGGAACCGTCATTAATAGAAGAACCGCACATGAGCGCGCGTCACTGGCACTTTATTCAGCAAAGTATCGACGATATAAATGGTCAACTGCCAGAACATGTCAACGTACTAACGCTGCATATGGAGGCCGTTGATGCCCTAGCCTTTATTTCACGGTTTTACACGATTAACGCGGTTAGAAGTTACCAGGAAATAGGTTTAAAGGTTACGTATAACCGCGACTTGCGGGTCGCTAACTATCTGAATAATAAGCGCATCCCCTTTTTGGAAGCAAAATGTGGCGCGGTAATAAGAGGCTTACCTCATCGAGCGCAGTGGCAAGCTAACTGGGAGGAGTATTTTGCTGAAAGCACCTATGATTACGACCTAAAGCGTGCAAATTGGGTTAAATGGAATGTGCATGTTGATATGCAAAAAGCGTCGCTAACACTGAGTGAGGTTTCCGCTTTATATGCGGCAAAAAAATATATAAATAAGGATTACCTGTCAAAATACTGTGGCGTTTTATCCGAAGACGGCCTTATAGATTTTAGCGCAATGCAGCCCGGTGGCGAACGGCGAGCGTGGCAAGTACTTAAGGACTTTTTTAATGATCGCGGTCAGTACTATCACCAACACATTTCTAAGCCCGAATACGCAAGGCGTGCTTGTTCTCGTTTGAGCCCATACCTTGCTTGGGGCAATATCTCGATTAAGCAAGTGTATCAAAGTGTACAGCGCCAAAAACACAAGAAACGAGCGTTGCCAATACAAGAGAAAAAGCGCTGGAGCCGTGCCCTGTCCGCGTTAACATCAAGGTTACACTGGCATTGCCACTTTATTCAAAAATTTGAAAGTGAACATAGTATTGAATGGCGCCCTATGAACAGCGCATATGAAAACTTCCCTTACATAGACGGGCCGGAAGCAGAACGTCGCTTTTACCACTGGAGTATTGGTCAAACGGGCTATCCTTTGGTTGATGCCTGCATGCGTGCACTAAGGCAAACCGGGTATCTCAACTTTCGCATGCGTGCCATGATAACAAGCTTTTTATGCCATCATTTAAATGTACATTGGATCAAGGCTGCCCACTATCTTGCTACGCAGTTTTTGGACTTTGAACCAGGTATTCACTACCCTCAAATTCAAATGCAAGCAAGCGTGACCGGTATTCACACGGTTCGCCTATACAACCCTGTGTCTCAGTCTAAAAAGCTAGATCCAGAGGGTGAGTTCATCAAAAAGTGGGTACCTGAGCTTGATTCACTGCCCAGTGACGCGGTACATGCGCCTTATTCGCTGTTACCGCTTGAAGCGCAAATGTTCGACTTTGCCCTCGACCGTGACTATATCGCCCCTATTGTGGACATAGCTCAACACAACCGCGCGACCGCCAAACGCTTGTGGGATTACCGGGAGCGAGATGATGTTATAAAAGAAGCGAAGCGCATCATACATCGTCATACAATGCAAAATAGCCCCAGCCGAGCGTGGTTTAAGTCCAAGACGTCACAAAACCACTAGCGGTTATTTTTTCGAAGCCATTCGGTTAACAGCTTAATTTGCCCACACTTATAAGAGGCATACATTAAGCGCATGGCATTAGACATAGCCTCGCTGTCAGTCCAGCCTGTTTTTTCACGGATTTCATCGTAACACGCTTTCGCTTCTGGGCTAACATAGCCCCTAACTAGCTTCTTACCAGCTTCTTTTTGTCTTTCTCTAAAACGACGCTGTTTATCAGCATTGGCTTTTGCTCTATCTGTCTGACTTTTTTTTAAGGGCTTTTTTGTTGTTTGTTCTGTCATAGTTTTCACACAAAGTTACGTTATGGTAGAGCTTAGGGTAAAGGCTGTTTAAATATTGCGCTTGTAGAGCGATATTTGTACGGGCTAAAGTCACTAAACTATATTAGCACGCGCTTTTCTTCAGAAAAATGACTGTTCAGAGTTGTTTGGCGTACAAGTGTTCGCTAAATTAACACCGTCACTTTAAAAACAACAACGAGTTGGGAATGTCAGAGAAGAAAAATAGTTTTAACAGAGAAGATTTACTAGCATGTAGCCGTGGCGAAATGTTTGGTCCAGGTAACAGCCAACTTCCCGCACCGAATATGCTTATGATGGACCGCGTCGCTTCAATTACTGAAGACGGTGGCGAACATGGCAAAGGCGAAATTATCGCTGAATTGGATATCACGCCTGACTTATGGTTTTTTGATTGCCACTTCCCAGGCGACCCGGTCATGCCAGGATGCCTTGGTTTAGATGCAATGTGGCAATTAGTGGGCTTTTTCTTAGGCTGGAGCGGTGGCCCGGGTAAAGGCCGAGCACTAGGTGTGGGTGAAGTAAAATTCACCGGTCAAATATTGCCCACAGCTAAGAAGGTGACATACAAAATCACCATGAAACGTGTAATCAAACGCAAATTATTTATGGGAATGGCCGACGGCACAGTTGAAGTTGATGGTCGCGAAATTTATGTAGCGAAAGATCTTAAAGTTGGTCTTTTCCAAGATACCTCTAACTTCTAGTTGAAACGTTTGATAGTTCAAAGCGCTATCAAACACGAAAAAGCCCCTTTTCAGGGGCTTTCCTTTTGCATAATCAGTTGATAAAAGAGAAGTGTTTATTTAACACTTAATCCTAAGTGCCTATCTTCTACTGCCTCGCGCCATCCACCTAACCACTGTGAACGTGCATCGTTTTGCTGAAATGGACAATTTTCCTTTGCACGACCGCTAATACCAGCTTGATAGCCTTTTGCGTGAGCACGTGTCAGTTTATCTCTTTTTTGTCTTTTCATTGATTAGCCTCTTTCGTTTGTTGGACGTACAACAAATCATTTTCTCGAGCGCTCTACATCATTTCACTTGATAGTGCCGGAAAAGTGATTGCGTACACTACTTTGATAGTGCAATTAACTAAATGGTTCAAGAAAAATAAAAAATTAAAGGCCTTGACAAACTTTAAATAGATGAAGTTTCTATGAAATTTATATTACATTTTTTATGCATAAATATGTCGCAATTTGTACTTTTTAGGCATAAAAAAAGCCGCGTAGGTGCGGCTTTTAAAGGTGGATTAAAATTTAACCCACTATTCAACTATTTTTTAACGCGTCTACGCATAAACGTTGCTGCAAATAGGCCGAAGAAAGCTAACCAACCCGTTGAAGCGCCACTACGCTCGAACGGTTGCTCATCTTCTGGAATTTCGCACTCATCAATAGAGCCATTAGCGATAGGCGATAATTTCACCGCTACGACAGTATCGACTTCTACGGTTTCACCGTCAGTGTTGATAATGTCAGCACCCGTTACATACTTACTTGTAGCTTTAATACGTGCATTAGCAATAATTTCATTGTCATCGTTAATGTCTACAGCTTCTAACAACTCATAGCTGTTATCACATGACACTAAATCATTTAAGTCGATAAACTCTTCAGTATCGATGTTATACATGAACGCTGCCGTTTCTCGCAGGGTATCGCTTGTCGCATCGACATCGGCTTTACCCACAACAATATTATTGTTGTTTATTGCGTTGGCCGTTACACCAGCGCTTGAGAAAAAGCCTGATGGGTAGTGTTGCTCTTGGGTATCTAAGTTATATACAAATAAGCGCGAACGAGCGATATCACTTTGCGAGCGCAGTACTGCCCCTGTTACCCAGTTCTCATCATTAATGGCAATGGCTTGGCTGAGAAGATTTTCTTCTCTTGGAAGAAGCTCAATGGTTTCGCCATCTCTGAAAACGGTTGCTACACGCTCACTTTCGCTAAGGCCTGAAGCGTTAGGGCGAGTAATAGTAACTCTGTCACCCGTTAGCCCTTCTCCAACGGCGATACCTTGATTATTAATATCATAGGCATAGGTGAAATAGTGACGTTCATCGTCTTCATCTGGCTCAAACAGCAGCGGGTAAGTTTCAGTGCTTATCACATCGCCATTTACGTCTATTTGCCAAATAGTTGCGTTTACTTCAGAAAGTAAAACAAAGCCAGGTAAATAGTTTGATGACGTGTTGATGTAGTAGCTAGAAATACGCGGTACCGCAAAATTACCATTATAAACGGTAAACAAACAACGGCCTTCCGACTGGTCTCCACGCAGTTCGTCATCAGTACAGGTTTCTATAGCGTCATCGACATCATCTCGAAAGCTTACGGTACTAAACCCAGCTACCTGCAAATTAGCGTTTATTGCACGTGCTGAAGAGAAACCGCCTGCTGTTGTGTCAATGGCTGGCAGAACTTTTGTTTCACCTGACGCTTGAACAAAACCTTGCTCTGCCGATTCGCGGTACGTGTAGTTTATCGTATCGCCATCTTCGTTTTCATACGGGTCAAGTACTACTAGCCCCGTCGAATCACCAACAATAAAGTTGCCATTTAAGCTATCTCTGCCTGTGACCTCGACAGACTGAGTATAATCATCGAACTTATCTGTTACTTCATCAAGGCCTGGTACTAGCGAGATATCTTGCGTATCGGTCACATAAGTTCTAAAGGTAGCAAGCTTTTGACCTGTGGTTGCAGTGGTATTTTGCAGCAGGTAATTTACGATAGTCGTGTAATCAATATCTGAAAACACGCCTTGTCGTGCATCTTCTTCATTCTCTAAGCTATCGCCACTGACGTCAAAGAAGGTGGTGTCTTCTTCAAGTTGCTCAACGTCAATCGGCGGATTGTATTCAAGTTGAACCACAGACAGCATTTTGCCTGCGTTATCAATTGAGCGAGCAAAATTGTTTCTAGCGGTATCCTGTAAAGGAAGAGGCGTCACTGAATAGGTCGCGGCGAATGCCGAAACACTTCCTGTTGCCAACAGAACGGCGGCGGCAAGCTGAGTTCGTTTCATTTAAA